>Ga0209225_1000073_pt1 | contig 105917 bp, 121 predicted proteins | sample WasSprMetagenome_FD_184732 | JGI IMG/M metagenome (GOLD analysis project Ga0209225, IMG submission 184732) | Sulfidic aquatic microbial communities from Washburn Spring, Yellowstone National Park, USA - WS (SPAdes) (version 3) | ecosystem: Environmental > Aquatic > Thermal springs > Hot... | reverse complement strand
ATAAAACAATCAACAATTGCACTGGATACCTATGGTATTGTACAAACACTATTGAGAGGGGATTTACTAAGAACCCCGAAGAATTGGACTTCAAGTGTAGCGATGGCTCTAAACCAGTTGTTCTAGGTCGCTTGTGGACCTGTAATATAATAGACCCCGAAGTAGCCTCCAAAATGCAGGTTTCCACAGGTGAATTACCATGGATGAATAGCTTATCTAGAGGAGTCCTAGAGATCTTGGCCCAGGAATCCATGATCAACACTCCCTACTATAGACTTGATAAACTCTGCTCAATACTAAAAATAAACATGCCGAGCACTATTAGAGTTATCGAGAGACTCAGAGAAATGGGCTGGATTAGCTCTAGAACACACATGGATCCCCGGGGAGTTAAAACCAGTGCAGACTACGGTGAACTAGTAGAAGTACTGATGAGTATGTCTCAACGGCATACGGCGTAATAATGCATATAAACTCCGCCCGCGGAATAATATTTGGTGTAAGAAGCCTTGGCTATGGATGAACTCCGCGAATACCTTCTCAAAATCCTTGATAAAAACATATCTGAGACTAGTGATGGTGTAGTATTAACCATCCGTGTCGAAGAAGATCCCCGCGAAAACTACCTTACGGTAGAAAACGACGAAATAGTATTTAAAACCAGGGATGCTGGAGACAACAGTAGATGTAATTCAAGCCTAGTAGGCTACTTATCTACGAGTCTAAAAGTACCTTCATCGAGAATAGATATAGTACATGGTTCGAGAGGGGGATACGTGAAGAGGGTACTCATAATGAATACTAAGAAAGAAGAACTAGAGAGAAAACTACTCAGGATTCTAAGACTCGTCTAAATCGCTCCAAAGCCGCAACCACCTCTCCAGGAATCTTATTCCTCAACTCCTCTCTATTTTCTACAGAGACGAATATTTTCACGGCATCTCCTAGTCTAGACATAATTTCAGAGTCTTCAAGCCTATAATGGACAACCAGTAGCATGGGTTTACCCGAGTCCAAAGCTCTCAATAAGTTTTGTTTAAAAGATGGAAGCTTTAACTCCATGGGGCCAACCTCATCAATAGCTATAACATCAGCTACTTCAAGAGCTCTCAGCAGAGCCCTAGACACTAATTTATCAGCGGTTTCTACGAGGACTCCATAAGAGCCAACCCTGGTGTTGCTTGGATAGCCCCTTCTAGCAAGCCATGTCTCTTCACCCGTTAATAAATCCACGAGTTTAAAGCCTTGTCTAATCCCACCTTCTCTCACTTCAGGGGCTATAAACCCTCCAACCACGTAACCCCTCTTCTTCAACGCCTCTACTATTAAATTAAATAAAGTTGATTTCCCGATTCCCGGCCTACCAGAGATCACGAATTTCAATGTAACCCCCTAAAGTTTCTATTACATTAGACCAATCTAATGAAGTGTTTTATCGATATCGATCTCAATGGTCGTCCTCATCCTGGATTCTTTGGATGATTTTTCTTAGATGTATTACATCTCCAGGGGTCTTAACAATGAACAGCTTTGTATTAGTGTTCTCAGCTATTTTCTCCGCGTTTTCAACTTTCTCTCTATTATTATCCATACCCGTCTCTTTGACTATTGAAATAGGCTTCTCAGTCCTCAGGACTACATCTACAGGCATTCTCGAGAACGAGATACATAGCTTTCGCATAGTGCTAGCGACTCTATACAGTGCGTTTTCAACTTCATCTCGCGGCATTGAACCTACATTTACTTTACCATGAAGATGAGTATCTCTAAATATGTCAAATTCCTCGAATATATCCTCGCCTAGTATTGACGCTAGTTTAACCCCCTTTTCGAGTACAATGTGCATTTCTCCGCGTTCATACATGTACACAGCCTTCTTGCTAATACCTAGTAAATCCGCTAATTCACCTCTTGAAATCCCCGACTCACTAGCTCTCTCTCGGAGTTTCTCTGGGTTTATTTTTAATACGTAGTTTCCACGAATGTATGCAACAAGCGATTTCTGGCCCCTAACAATGTAGTCTTCAAGTGTCTTGGGGGTTATAGCTACGTTGTCGTATTTGTAGTATACTACTTCATCCTCTAAATCCCCTTTCTCATCTCCTTGAGCTATAATCACTGTGTATGCATCATAGGCTACTCTAGCCTTCTTTAAGTCTGAGACCTCTTGTTTTGACAGCTCATCGAGGTTTTCAGTAACTTTCAATAATAGTGCTTTATTCTGTACTCGTGTTACAATATCCACACTCCTGCCTTCTCGTGGATATAGTATTAAATCCCCCTTAGATTGAGCCTTTTTTATTATCCCTAAAACTTCCTCTAGCAACTCATCCTCCATTGGCAACATTATACCCATTCAAATTATCTAAGTAAAAAGGCTTTAATCTCTAATCTCTCTACGATTATTACCTCTTTCTATGATACCTTGCAAGGATCATTGCATGGTCTTTATCATATGGCTCTAAGTGGACTACACTAACGATCTCAAATCCTCTTTCCTTCAATGTATTGATCTCCCTCTTGTAGATCTCACTTGGCTCCTTGGTTACATCAATACTCCTCGCTTTAATAGCTAGTAGTAAGTATCCACCATCCTTCAAAAACATATCCGCGTTGTCGGCTACTATTGATGCTTGCTCGGGTTGAGCTATATCAGCGTATATTCCATCTACGAGTTCAACTACGTGGCGGTACTCCTGGGGCTTACGTGCATCAGCTAGAATTGGGTACAAGTTCTTCCTAACCTCGGCGACCATAATGAACTCCCTCATCACTCTCGGTGCTACGTCGAGTCCATAGATTCTCCCCTTGGAGCCAATGATGTCGGATATATGACTAGCCGTAGTGCCTGAAGCCACACCAAGGTAGAGTATTTTATCTCCCTCGGATATAGGCTGATCAGCTAAACCATTCAATAACGCACCAGCAAGTTTGCTCCTAAAAGCATTCCACTCTCGGTACTCTACGCCCTCGAGCTTAAAGAGCCTCTCACCGTAGACTCTGTGCCCAGGTACTAGGTTTTTAGTGGCTAATCTAATGCTACCGTCTTCTAACTCCACTACATATACTCCTCTGTATTTATCATGGGGTTTAATCGATACAGGCATAGCCAACTCTAATCACCCCAATCAATACTATCTCTTCCTCTCCCTCTTTTTCCTCTCCCTCTCCACTGGTTTCTCCGGTCTAGGTGGTGGTTTTGAATAGAGCTTCTTGACTTCGTCAACCCTCTTCTCGAATTCCTCCACTAGCTTGTCACCAATGTATCTACCCGTAAAGTAGTCTACTTTAGCGGCTATTGCTAGTTTAGCTGCAAGAGCCCTAGCAATTTTCCCCCTCTGCCACCTGGGGCTTTTATGGATTGCTGGGTGCTGAAAGATCACGCCGTGCTTAGGTGGCTTACCACCAGTCCTTAGAGCCCTAAATAACGCCTTCTCTGCGCCGAGTACTTGAATAGTGCTAGCTGGTAGCTTAGCTAGTTTCTCGAGGCCTCCAGCAATACTCATAAGTCTTGCACCTAGTTTAGGCCCTACGAGGGCAACGATATTTGGCGCCACCTCCTTCATTACCGCGTCAATGTACTCATCAAGGGTTGCTCTAAGCCTATACAAGTCCAGTATAATGCCAGCCAATACCGCTATGTAGTCTAGGTCAAAATCACTTAAGTCTGCACCAATACTCTTAGCTGCAGCATCCGCTATCTTAGAAGACCTCTCCTCGGATAAACCTAGCTTACGCAAGTTATCCACAGTGAAGTTCCCTCTATGTCTAAGCTCGTGGACAAGCCTAGCGTACTCCTCGTGGTCTCTAACAAGCTCGTCAAGCTCGGGGAAATGCACGCTATACCACTCCCTAAGCCTCGCAATGTAGAGGTTTATTGTTCGATCAATATCGTCGATAGCTCTAATCGCCTGCACAGCGAGTAAGTCTCTCTTTTGAGCCTCTCTCCTCAACTTCCTCCTCGTATACTCCATCATTACCTCGTGGAGCTTAGCGAAAGACTCCTCTTGGGAGGATGCGAAGCCGTATCTAACTGCTAGTTCTGGTAGTAAGGATCTAATGTAGAGAGCCTTGGGGTTACCTGGCTTTACCTCGGGAATTAACCCAGCTTGAGACACTGCTTTCGCTGTACCATAGTGTTCTACAACAACGTTTAAATAGCCTTTCTCCTTGATTTTAGCAACTGCTTTTTCATGTATGGGTGTTACTTCGCCTCTCTCAACGCTAATCAAGTACTCCACTAAGTCGTCTAGTCTACTGGGTGCTTGAATAAAATCTAATATTTCATCATTATCGCTCACTAGTATAATTCCAAATGGAGCCTCTACGAAATAGACTTTACTCTGCTGCAGAGACATGTTCTTTACCCATCTACCAATAGTGTTAAGTTAAAAAGATATTTTTAAATATAACTAATCTAGTTTTAACTAAATGGGTGCATATATATGCCTACACACGGCTCACTGACAAAAGCGGGAAAGGTTAGAAGCGCAACTCCGAAAATACCGCCAAAGCCTAAGAAAAATAAGCCGCCGAGAGTTAGGAATAGGGTTGAGTACGCAAGAAGGTTCCTGAAGCCACAGGCAGCTGAGACTTTCCCCACATGATCATGCAGCTATAGTGCTAATTAAAGATAATTCTCACCAATTATTTTCTGAGGAATATGTGAAGGCATTCTTCATTTTCCGAGCAACTATTCGATCTCTGAATACTTACATAGTATTAGTGGGTAATTCACCTCCTCTATTCAAGCAACTATGGTTTTTATTAAAGAGCTTCTAAGTATCCATTAATCATGTGTCAATGGTGGTGTCATTGATTATTTACCATGGATATACTGGTAGAGCTGCTGGCTATTTAATATCTAAAGGAATTAAGCCAGGCGACTATGTAATAGTTAAACTCGTCGAGGGAGTGGTTTTTAGGGGAATACTGCTTCCCAGGCCAGAGATCTATGCTAGCTCTTCACTAATTGTAGTTAAGCTTGAAAACGGATATAATGTTGGATTAGATTTGGCAAAGATAGAGTCTATAGAAAAAACTACTATGGAGGGAAAGGCAAGCCAGGTTGAAGTTTCAAGAATTACTCAAAACCCTATGCTACCGAGGGTTACATTGATTAGTACTGGTGGTACAATAGCTTCTAAAGTAGACTACTCAACAGGTGCAGTAACACCTGCATTGAGGCTGGAGGATATTATTGAGTGGATCCCTGAGCTGGGTGAAGTAGCGTTTGTTAATGCAAGAGAGGTAATAAGCATATTTAGTGAAGACATGACTCCACAACACTGGGAGAAGATAGCCCTTGAGGTGTATCGGGAGATAGATAGTGGAGCTCAAGGAGTAGTTATAGCTCATGGAACAGACACTATGTCCTATACCGCCTCGGCAATGGCTTTCAGTATATTTAACAAGCCAGTACCAATAGTACTTGTTGGTGCACAGAGAAGTAGCGATAGACCCAGTACAGACGCTGTATTCAACCTTATAAGTGCTTTCCTAGTTGCAGCTAAAGCCCCCTTCGCAGAATCCGTTGTTGTAATGCATAGTAACACCTCGGATGAATTAAATAGTGTACATAGAGGTGTTAAAGTCAGGAAAATGCATACAAGTAGGAGGGATGCTTTTCAATCTATAAATGATAAGCCAATAGCTCTCGTAAACCCCATTACGCGTGAAATAAAAGTTGTAGGCAAGATCATTGAGTATCGTGGAGTAAAGAAACCAGAGTTAAGGGCTAAGTTTGATGAAAAAGTGGCCCTCATTAAAGCATACCCTGGCCTCCAGCAGGAAATTATCGACTTCCTAGTGGATAAGGGGTTCCACGGAATAATAGTCGAGGGGACTGGCTTAGGGCATATTGCAAATAGATTAATTGAGTCTATTAAGAGAGCCGTGGAAAACAATATACCAGTTGTTATGACTAGTCAATGCCTATTCGGACGAGTAAATATGAACGTATATAGTACGGGTAGAAGGTTAATAGAAGCTGGGGTAATACCAGGACATGATATCCTACCTGAAACAGCATACGTGAAGTTATCGTGGATCCTAGGCTCGATCACTAGGGATCTCGGAGAGGTGAGGAAGTGGTTTGAATTAAACCTCGTTGGAGAATTCAATGATAGACACGTACTCGGATTGTATCCAAGGTGGAATAATGAATAGTGATTTCTACAAGTCTATAGGGTTGAAAGTCGGTCTCGAAATACACATACAGCTAAACACGAAGAGAAAGCTGTTTTGCCATTGCCCAACAAGCCCTGAGCCTGTTGAGGGACACAAGTGGGTTTTCAAGAGGTATTTGAGGCCTGCTAGAAGCGAGATCGGTGAAGTGGATCCAGCCGCGCTACTGGAGTGGGGGCGTAATAGGCTATACATCTACGACGCCGCGGAGGGTTCATCATGCCTTGTAGAAACTGACGAAGAACCGCCGCACATGGTTGATGATGAGTCATTGCTTATAGCATTGGCAATAGCGAAAGCCCTAAATATGAAGATAGTTGACGAAATACACGTTATGAGGAAGATTGTTATTGATGGAAGCAATGTAAGCGGCTTCCAGAGAACAATGCTTGTCGCTGTTGATGGGGAAATCAAGATCGAGGATCGAAGGATTGGGGTTCAAACCCTGTGCCTAGAGGAGGATGCCGCTAGGAAGCTTGAAGAGAGAGAACTAGAAGTACACTACGCACTAGATAGACTCGGAATACCACTAGTTGAGGTTGCAACAGACCCTAGCATAGACTCCCCGGAACTAGCTTTGAAAACAGCCCTCAAAATAGGCCAGCTTGCAAGGCTAACTGGTAAGGCTAAGCGTGGTCTTGGGAGTATTAGGCAAGACGTCAATATAAGTATTGCTAGTGGAGCTAAAATAGAGATTAAGGGCATACAGCACTTGTTCATGATTCCAAGAGTAGTCGAGTACGAAGTTCAAAGGCAGCTCAAACTACTAGAAATTAGAGATGAACTCGCAAGAAGAGGATTAAACCCCTCCATGCTCCGTGGAGACATAGTCGACGTAACACATGTATTTGAGAAATCACAATCCAAGATTATTAGGAAAGCACTTTCAACGCCCAATGGAGCAGTACTCGCGGTTGCACTACCTGGATTCAAGGGGTTGCTCGGCAAAGAACTACAACCAGGAAGAAGATTTGGAACAGAGTTAAGCGACTATGCGAGAGTATGGGGTGGTGTTGGAGGAATTATACATAGCGATGAACTCCCAGGCTATGGTATCACGCTGGACGAAGTGAAAAAACTCTATGAAGAACTAGGAGCTAACCTGGAAAAGGACGCAGTGGTGATTGTTGCTGATGAGAAATCAAAGGGGGAGAAAGCATTAAAGGCGCTGATTGAAAGAGCCAAATACTCCTTCATCGGTGTACCTGAGGAGACTAGAGCTGCTAACCCCGATGGAACAACTAGGTATGCTAGACCCCGTCCTGGTGCTGCAAGAATGTACCCTGAGACCGATATACCGCCAATAGTGATAACGAGAGAGATACTTGAGATGGCTGAGAAGTATGTACCAGAACACCCGGATGTAAAGTATAAGAAGCTTGTTGAAAAACACGGTTTGAGCAAGACTCTCGCGGAGACCATTATCAATGACCTTAGGCTAGACTTCTACGAGTATCTCGCAGACAAATATGGAGACAAAGTCCCCTGTAGTGTTATAGCAAGTATTTTTGTCAACACTATACCAATGCTTAGAAGAGAGGGTATACCAATAGATAGTGTTGACGAGGAGGTAATTGAGCAGGTTGTAAAAGCAATAGCTGAAGGCGTAGTGGCTAAGGAGGCTATTCCAGATGTACTGGCATTCATCGCGAAAAACCCAGGTATAACGGTATTTAAAGCAATAGAATCCCTTGGATTGAAAAAGCCGGAGCTGGGAGAACTCGATAAGCTCATAGAGGACGTAATTAAGTCTAACAAGGAAAAACTACTCTCAAGACGTGACAAAGCATTCAATATAGTTATGAGCGAAGTAATGAAGACTGTTAGAGGTAGAGTAGATGGTGGATTAGTCGCTGAAAGAGTGAAAACTAAATTAAGGGACTTGTTGAATATAGATACTTAGCGATGAGGAGTACTCCCGTCAATGAATAGTGATTGAAAGGCATTTGACCGAGCAAATATGATGAAAACATGGTTTAATGAACTGGTGATTAAGCACGAGCGTACTGATTATTGAAACTAATTACTACCTCCTCTACATTAATTACCTATTGTGATTCAATTGCAGAGAAACGAAGTCTGGAGAATTGTAGCTTTGGTTAACAAGTATAGGTCTATAGGTAAAACAAGCGAGTTTCTCGGGTGGAGCACGCCAAAGCTATCAAAAACTCTTAAAAACCTCATCGAGAAGAATATTGTAGTAAAGCACTACGTGGTCCCCTTAGAGATCTCTAAGGCAAGGCCCTCTATAGCCATTGTATATAAATCACAGAAATCCGGCCATGAGTGCTTTAAGAAACCAAATAGGGTAATTATAAGTTACTACTCGTACACAGGCAACCCCACTTATCTATACTACATTGATGACGAGTGCCCCAAGATCGAGGAGTGCCTTGAGTACCCCGCATGTAGGATCATTCTATGCGAATCCATACGAAAAACCCTACTACCAATAGAAGACCCGGACCTCCTAAAAGTAGACCTCGCGGAGGTTAATATAGAGGAGCCTGTGGAATTGGATGGAAACGCTGCCCTGATTCTATTCGAAATCTTCAAGTTATTTAATCCATCCCTAAAACTTATCCATAAAACCAGCGAGATCATAGAGTACTTGAAGAAAAGACTTGGTTTAAAAAATCCAAAGAGCTTTTTTTACACATACGTACGTAAAGTCGTAGTTGAGCACTATGTCCCGAGATTTAATGGCGACTATCTACTTATTTACGCTACATCTGCTTCCAAAAAAGACTTAAATCAATTAATGAATCAATTAATTCAAGCCGGGTTTACAACTGGTTATTCACAAGTACATATACTCAGCGAAGTCCCTGTAGAAGCGGTTATACATGCATGGGGTTTCTACGAGAAGTTCTTAGCTGAAGAAGCTGTTCATTCACATTTAAAGAACGTATCCTACACTGTGTACCCAGTGCTGGGTGTTCAATATGGTTAAATTTCAGAGCATTGAGTTAAAGAATAGTGAAATACGTAGACTACACGAAGAGGTCTTGGAAGACTCTTCTTCACCGCAGCGATATAGAGCCATTGTTGAAAACGCCTTTAATACTATTAAAACACCGCCGAGAGATTCTTCTCTACACTTTAAAAACCTCATCGAGCTCCACGGTGAGGACGACTACGTCTTCATAGGGGATGTACACGGAGACTACTACACCCTTTTAACAATACTAGACCACTACTGGGGAGCCCCGGATGACCCTGTAGTCGTGTTTCTAGGAGATTATATTGATAGAGGATATATGCAAGTAGAATCTCTATTATTCGCCTTGAAATTAAAGACCAATTATCCACAGCGTGTTGTACTATTAAGAGGTAACCACGAGCCTCCAAGATGGTTAAAACCGTATCCACATGACTATCCAACTATACTGCGCCTTAAATATGGTATTGAAGCAAATGAGTTGTACGAAGTGACCCTAGATCTCTTTGACGAGCTCCCACTGGGAGTTTTCAAGGAGAGATTATTTTTAGCAGTTCACGGGGGACCCCCATTAAAAGTTATGGATATAGGTAGTTGGCATGAAGCATTTTCCTACTCAAGTGATGAAGAGTACCATAAATTAATAGAAGAGGTTTTATGGAGTGATCCCTCAGACTACGTTGAAACATATACCCCCTCTCCTAGGGGGGCAGGTGTTTTATATGGAGAGATAGTCTCTAAGAAGGCACTCTCACTAATCAATGGGAGAGTAATTATTAGAGGCCACGAGGCTGTTGAAGGTCTTCGTGAAAACCACTCTGGCTTGGTCATAACGGTGTTTTCCTCGCCCTTGGTCTATGAGTTACCGTGCGGAGGAGTACTCATATTTAGGAAACAAGTAGTTGAGGGGGATTACAAGATAGAAAAGAACTGCATAGAACCCCTTCTACAAAGCCACAATACTTAATAACTCCTTTAATCTATAGGAGTAAAACGCAGGGATAACTATGAAAACAAAGTATAGGAGGAAACTAATAGACACTATTGAAAGCGTTGTTGGCGATATAGTCAGCGAGTTAATAGATAAGTATTACAGTGATCGAGTTGAGACAGACTACGAGTATGAAAGAATTCTCTACTCTATAGCTCGCCAGGTGAAACAAGAGGTCTTTAATAATAAATCGACATTAAATGATGTTATCGAGTACTTGGAAAAGCTTAGATCGAGAAGAAGCGTTGCTAAACTAGTTCTAAGCTACTTTATAGCCAGGTCTATTGAGGAGGAAGTTAGCGAGGTTCAATAGTGGAGGTAAATCAGTTAGTAAGTAGACTCGAGTAGGGGATTTTCATTTCCTCAAAGTCTTCAAAGCACAAGAAACGGGGGAAATTATCCGTAGAGACGGTTACTCCTAAGTCAACAGTGGAGAGTTCTCACGCTTCACCCACGACTAAGTACTCATCTAAGCAAAAGTCAAAGGAGGCTGGAGAAGGAAAAACCACGAAGAAAACCACGAAAAAGAAGACTAAAACTAGCTTCAATATAGATGCTCTTGTAAGTGAAGTTTTTGATCAATTGAATGCATTGTTCTCCCTGACAAGCGATCTACAGCTACCGGAGGAGAAAGCACGAGAGTTGGTCAAAGAAATAGTTGATCAGATTGCTTCCAGCTACTCCAGTAGGCCAACAGGTGAAATGATCGTTAAAAAAGCGAAGAAATACTTAAATATCCTCAATGAATTCGTTGCTTCAAGAATACTCTCAGAGCTAGAGAACCTCACGCCAACGCAGCTTGAATACGTCATAACGAGGGGTGGGAGAGCGGTAATACCTGAGGCTAGTAGGTTGTATAATCTAGCGGTAAAAACCGGCAGAGAGGATCTTGTTGAAACCCTTCGCTACGTATGGAATAAGCAGGGTCCTAGGGGCATGATTGAATGCCCTAGTTGTGGATTCAATGCGATAGGCCCAGATCGATCATGCGTAGTCTGCGGTAAACTAGCACCGGAAGATTACATTAAGAGAAGACTAAACTTTGCCGAGAAGTTCGAGGTGTTTTTAAAGAACGCTAGTATTGCAGAATTAAATGAAGTTCTAAACTATGGATATGTACTACTCGGTGAGAGGGGTATATATAATCCTAGATCCCAGAGGGCACGCCTCGAAAATCCAGTTGTATACATAGTTTATCTGAATAGAGTAGAGCAATCCAGAGTAATTGAAGAAGTTAATTCGAGAGAATTGCCTATCTAGCAAGTCTCCACTCGCCTTGAAAGGAGATGTTTCTATAAGAGTGTTGATTCGTAATCTAGGAGTATGAATAGATTTAGTTTCCTCTAGTTGACTAGGTTGCTTATGATCTTATGGAGTATTGTACGTTCCTCTAGACTCTTACATGTATATTTCGTTTACTAAGAACTTCCCTAATACTTCTCCGTATAATCTTCAAGTTTAGGTCTGCATTACTAAGTACACCTAGTTGTTCAAATATTAATTCACCCCTGTAGTAAACCCTCACAGCTGGAGCCGAGTCCACGTCTCCTAGCTCTGGGTGATCCTTTATATTCACTCTACAGAACAATATGTTCTTATCTGCGTATTTTGAGAACTCCTTCATTGATTCATACATAATCTCGCAGTCTTTATCCTCAGGTTTATAATACTCTACAAGGACTACTTCATTGCCTCGAATTGCTCTTATAAAATCCTCTCTGGATTTTAATTCATACATACTTGTCTCCAATTATTGACTTTGTTAGAGGGGGTAATTATTTATTTATTTACGCAACTCCTCCGTGGAAGAGTTCTAAAGATCATTTATTCACACACAACAATAAAGTTTATATAGAACCCGTTTAGATTACGAGAATACCGGGTTTGTAGGTGATAGGTAATGGCACTGTATGGTATACCAGTCTTAGTACTTAAAGAAGGAACCAGGAGAACTGTTGGTAGAGACGCTTTAAGATCCAATATTGCGGCTGCTAAAGCACTAGCTGAGGTTCTAAAGAGCAGTCTAGGCCCGAGAGGACTTGATAAAATGCTCGTTGATAGCTTTGGAGACGTTACTGTCACCAACGACGGAGCCACTATCGTCAAGGAAATGGAAGTGCAACACCCAGCTGCAAAACTCCTTGTTGAGGTTGCAAAAGCCCAAGATGCCGAGGTTGGTGATGGTACAACCAGCGCCGTTGTCTTAGCTGGTAGTCTTTTAGCAAAAGCAGAGGAACTATTAGACCAGGATATCCATCCAAGTATAATTATAGAAGGCTACACCAAGGCTCTTAGAGAAGCCCTTAAAATCCTTCGTGAGGCTGCCATATCAATAAATATTAATGACAGGGACTCGCTTAGAAAAACAGTTAGAACAGCTATTGCGAGTAAGTATGTTGGAGGAGATGTGATATCGAATAAGCTAACTGAGATAGCAATAGACGCTGCACTAGCAGTAGCTGAGCCCAGACCAGATGGTACAAGAGAGTTTAGAGTAGATGATGTAAAAATCGAGAAGAAGAAGGGTGGAAACGTACTAGACACTCAATTAGTTTACGGAATTGTACTCGATAAGGAGGTAGTTCACCCAGGTATGCCTAGGAGAGTTGAGAAAGCAAAAATAGCCCTATTGGACGCCGCCCTCGAGGTTGAGAAACCAGAGATTACCGCGAAGATAAACATCACCAGCCCCGAAATGATCAAAGCCTTCCTAGACGAAGAAGCAAAAATGCTGAAGGAGCTAGTCGATAAGATCGCTGAAGTTGGAGCAAATGTTGTTGTATGCCAGAAGGGTATTGATGAAGTTGCACAGCACTTCCTCGCTAAGAAGGGTATTCTAGCCGTTAGGAGAGTTAAGAGAAGCGACTTAGAGAAACTAGAGAGAGCGAGTGGAGGAAAGATCGTGAGTAGTGTGCGTGATCTAAAACCAGAGGATCTCGGGTACGCGGAGCTTGTGGAGGAGAGAAAAATCGGTAATGACAAAATGGTGTTTATTGAGGGCTGTAAGAACCCGAAGGCGGTTACGATACTTGTACGTGGAGCAAGTGACATGGTGCTAGATGAAATTGAGCGTAGCTTGAAGGATGCATTAAATGTATTGAGAAACGTTATGAAGTCTCCATACATTACAGCAGGCGGTGGCGCGGTGGAAATCGAGGTTGCAATGAAGCTTAGAGAGTATGCAGCTAAGATTGGTGGTAAAGAACAATTAGCGATAGAGGCATTTGCAAGCTCCCTTGAAGAGATCCCAATGATACTTGCTGGGTCTTGTGGAAAAGACCCATTAGAAGTCTTAATGGAGTTGAGAAAACTCCACGCAGAGGGTAAGAGAAATGCAGGTATTGATGTCATAAGTGGTGAAGTAGTAGAAGATATGACTGAGAAGAATGTCATTGAGCCACTACTCGTCAAGGAATCAATGATTAAGACAGCTGCAGAGGCTGCACTGACGATCTTGAAGATCGACGACATTATTGCGGCAAGCCCACTTAAGAAGGAAAAAGAGAAGAAAGAGGAGAAAACAGGAGAAGAAATGAGTAAACCAGAGTTCTAGGAGTAAACTAGGTTGTTTTTCTCCACATAGTTGAATTTCAAAAATCCCTTATTTTTGCTTTTTAAACCATTTTATCATTACACTCTTTTTGACTATTATTGTTTTCCGGTGAGTGCTTTTGAGTATTCCACTCTTAGAAACCTATAGGAGGGTGTTTAGTCAAAGACTGACAAGGTTTGAAATTGCAAGAGTTATTGGTATTAGAGCTCTACAATTAGCAATGGGGTCTCCTCCACTAATAGAAATGACAAGTGTGAAAGTATATGATCCAGTTTATATAGCTATACTAGAGTTAATTAACGGTGTTTTACCAATGTCTATTCTCAGACCGAGCGGAGTAGGTGGACATGAACTTGTACCAGTCAACAAACTCATTACACCAGAGATTAGAAAATATCTTGAATCTATTCTCGCAAGCTGGAGTACAGGTCTTGGAATATAGAGACTACGGTGTATTTTTAGACATTCTACTAAATCGAGAGATCAATCCAGAGAAATTTAATGAACTGTATAAAGAGCTATTAGTTAACTACAGAGTAATTATGCTCCAGCTTAAAGCCCAAGGGCCTATTATTAGGCTAGTACCATATGTAGAAAAACACCACGTGATTTATAAATACCGATGGGCACTCACAGCCACTACTTTTATTACAGTGTTTTTAACTGGATATGGTTTAACAAGTAGCTTTCTAAGTTTGATTAGTCAAGTCAACACCACAAGGATTATTGCAGAGTCGATCCTATATACAGCTACCTTTCTACTAGCTCTATTAGCCCATGAACTAGGTCATTTATTCATTAGTAGAAGGGAATTAATTGAGGCTGAAGGCCCCGTACTACTACCTGCACCACCTATACAATTAGGCTTCATAGGAACCTTTGGGGCGGTAATATTCACAAAGACTCCTCCCCCGACAAAGAAAACTCTCGCAGAGCTAGGTATAATGGGCCCGCTCATGGGGTTTATCGTAGCTACAATAATAGGCTTAATTGGGGTTTTCATATCCCCCACTATACCACTAGATGTTGCAGATAAAGCTATGCCGTCAGGCAAGATTCAGCGGGTAGACTTCTCTAGTTTAATGTTTTACTTGTTAGTTAACATGAGAAGAGTAGTTAATGGAGTACTCTTAATACACCCCGTGCTATTTGTAGCCTACATAGTGTACATTGTGACTTTTATAAACCTCCTACCTATAGGACAGCTCGACGGGGGACATGTTGTAAGGAGCTTTACTCGTGGAAAAACATTTAATGCTATGGGATTAGCGGTCCCTGTTTTATTGTTATCGCTTGGATTTATCCTCGAGGTATTCTATGGAATTGGAGATATCTATATCGGTGTTGGAATAGCCTCTACAATTCTCTATCTAGTAACGGGTAGGCATGGCCATCCGGGTTCGGCAAATCAATATGATGAAAGTCCTTGCAGTTGGTGTATAATACTCTACATACTACTCCTAGTCTTAACGGCTCCAATACCCATATTATAAGTGAATTCCCCGGGTATCGAGCATAATGGAGGATTTACGAGGATTTCTGGGATTGAATAAGTACTCCAGCATTGACATTAGATCAAACTATGCATATCCAATCAGTATTTGGAGCCTAAGGGGTAGAGTACTAGTTATAGCCGAGAAACCAAAAGCCGCTAAGAAAATAGCCGATGCTCTCTCACAAAACCACATTACTAGGAGATATCGTAATTTAGCCTACTACGAGATTGTACAAGGAGACCTTGTAATCATTGTTGCAAGTGCTGCTGGTCACTTATATGAATTAAATACATGGGAGAAGGGTTACCCTATTTTTACATATGAATGGGTTCCAGCATACATAGCAAGTAGAGAGAAGAGATATGTTAAAACCTACCTAGACTTACTAAGAGAGGTTTCCAAGAACTGTAATTACTATGTAAATGCCTGTGATTACGATATTGAGGGAAGCGTCATTGGGTTTTTACTGATAAAATTCCACGGCAATGAGAAAAGAGCTCTCAGAGCAAAGTATTCGAGTCTAACGCCATTAGAGCTGAGAGAGGCTTTTACGAGGCTACTCCCATTAGACTACCCAATGATCGAGGCTGGGTTGTGCAGGCATGAACTGGATTGGATTTGGGGCATAAATATTAGTAGAGCTTTAATGCAGGCGGTATATACATCGACAAAGAAGAAGATTATTCTAAGTGGTGGTAGAGTTCAAACCCCTACACTAAAGCATGTATATGAACATGAGGCTAAGCGGGGGCTTTTCATCCCCGTTCCACAGTACATTATTACAGCTTCGTTGAAGAAGGATAATGTCAAAATCCAAGTTGAATACATTAACAACCCAGTGGAGAGTCAGAGTCAAGCTGAATTAATAAAAGTGAACGTTGAGCGGCAGAAATACCTCGTAGTGAGAAACATTGAATTCAGTAAATCGAGGTATCAGCCGCCACCACCATTTAACCTCAGTGATTTACAAGAAGATGCTTCACGCATATATGGATTCAGCCCTATGAAAACCCAAGAGATCGCCGAGCAACTCTATCTAGATGCATTAATAAGCTACCCTAGAACTAATAGCCAGAAGCTACCACCCAGGCTAAACTACAAGAACATCCTTAGCAACCTAGCAGAGATCAGAGAGTACAGAGAGCTAGTCCATAGACTAATCAACGAGACGAAGGGTATTTTAAAACCGGTGGAGGGTGAGAAAGAAGACCCGGCGCACCCAGCTATCTATCCAACCGGAGTATTGCCGGAAAAATTAACACGCGAACAAGCCGCTATATACGACTTAATTGTTAGGAGATTCCTCGCGGTCTTTGCACCACCTGCAAGTATATCACACGTCAAAGCGGAGTTTTCAACCCCAGACCATAGATTCGCGTTCACTGCAACTGGTTTATCTATTGAATACCCAGGTTGGCTAGCCTATTATCCATTCCACAAACCTTCTACCAGGGAAATACCCCGATTAAACCGGGGAGAGAGCCTTGAAGTACTCAATGTATCTATACGTGAGACATATACTAAGCCTCCGCCAAGACTTAGAAAAATAGATATTTTAAAGTGGATGGAGAGCGTCGGTATAGGAACAGAGTCTACAAGAGCTATTATTATCGAGAAGCTCTTCGATCGTGGCTACCTCAAAAACACTAAAAATGGTGTTGAAATATCAGACCTCGGTGTTGGAATAGTTGAGGTAATAGACGCTTTTTTCCCTGATTTAGCGAGTGTTGAGTTAACAAGGAAATTCGAGGTTTTAATGGATGAAATAATACGTGGTAGGAGGAAGAGAGAGGAGGTTATAAGTGAAGCGAAGAGAGTCATATCGAGTCTACTAGACAAGTTTAACCGAGATATAGGCAATGTGGGAGTGAGCCTCGCCAAGAAACTATCACTAGTAGAGAATTATGAGAAATGCTCCATTCCAAGCTGCAGATCCGACGTATATGCAAAGGGTCTGTGTAGAATACACTATAGTGCACTCGAAGCTATTGATAAAACCTACCAAGAGTGGGCTAGGAGAAAGAAAATCTCACTCGAAGAATACCTAGCTAAAATAAACTCGATGAAGTCTACGGGTAGGTATGTCAAAGAAGTAATTAACTACTACTCGAGGACAAAACAGCAATAGCTCTACCACCCTGGAGAACCGGAATTAAGACTCGCGTCTTAGTAGTAGTGTGATCTCTCCAATGTATGGTATTTTAATTATACATCTATTTACCTCAATAACTTTACCAATAACTCGATTGTATGGAATGCCTTTCCCACTTATAAAGTTCCATGTATCGGGGCCTGGATTATTATCTCCTTTTGTTACGTAGTAGTAATCGCCATCTTCATTAACTATAGATATAACTCTGTGTATTACTAGAGAGTTTGATGGTGATTTGTACACAATAACGTCTCCTATCTTTATTTCACCGGGGTCTACGCGGGTTATGAATACAATGTCCCCCTCTCTAAGCGTTGGCAACATACTCCTACCTTTAACAACAGCTACTGTGAACCAGCCGGTAACCGTTGAATACACTAATACACCAATTACCACTAGCAATAGAATTAATATCATGAATCTTACTAGCTTCAATGCCTTCATGAACCCCACTATTCACTTATTCTCCTAATTTCATCCATGTCGAGAACTATTTCCTTGGGTGGTCTTTCCTCCTCCTTGAAAACCTCTCGTACATCCTCTACTTCAACACCTCCACCGATCTTTAACTTGCTCACAACGCCTTTCCAGCTATATCCACAGTTCCTGCACTTCATAACGCCCATTACTGTAACCGTTAATCTTCCATATTTATCTGGGAGCGGGGAAGTTAGATTCCATGTTTTCATTACTTCTACGTCTTTTGAACCACACTTTGGGCATTTCCTCGCCTCTTTTTCACCCATGTCTCTACACCAATAGTTTCCACAGTGTATATGCTACCAAGGGTAGTGGTATGGTTAAAGCTATATTTAAGCTATTGCTTCGAGTATGGTTTAGAACTAGGTAGGCGTATAGGGCAATACTCGTTGATAGTGAAGTTATAAATAGGTAGTCTAAGTGGAAGTTGGAGAGGTATAGTGCAGGAATAGTGTAGAGGCTTAGTGGAAACAAAACATAAATATAGATATTCTTTATTTTACCCCCAATTCTAGTCGTTAGTAAAACCCATAAAACATATGAAAACACTATATTAACCGAGGGAGCTATTTCGGTATACATGTACTAGACCCTGTGTGATTGCAATGTCTATGCTTGACATATACTGGGAGTCTCTTATAATAAGAGATGTAAGGGCAAGAATGATCCTTGACAGCAGGGGGAATCCAACAGTACAAGTTAGAGTAATCACGGAAGGACTTGGAGTTGGAGTTGCAAATGCACCCAGCGGGGCCTCTACTGGTAAACACGAAGCAGTTGAATTGAGAGATGGTGGAGGAGAATACTTGGGTAGAGGTGTTAAGAGAGCTATTGAAAACGTCAATAGGATTATTGCTCCAGCAATTACCGGGATGAATGCTGCAAGGCAACGCGAAATAGACTATAAGATGATAGAGATGGATGGCACTGAAAACAAGAGTAGACTAGGTGGAAACGCCATAGTGGCTACTAGTTTAGCTGTTGCGAAAGCAGCCGCGAGCACGCTCGGTCTACCCCTATACTTCTACCTTGGTGGTAAATCAGCGGATTTCATGCCGGTACCATTACTAAACATTATCAACGGAGGAGTACATGCAGGGAATAAACTTGACTTCCAAGAGTTCATGATCGTTCCAGCGGGGTTTAATGACTTTGCAGACGCTATGAGAGCCGCTGTAGAAACATATCATGCATTGAAAACAATTTTAAAGGAGAAGTATGGCTTGAGTGCTGTAAATGTTGGAGATGAAGGAGGTTATGCACCCCCACTAGAGAAAGCTAGAGATGCACTAGACCTACTCGTAAAGTCAATTGAAAAAGCAAAGTATGATCCAGGCGGTCAAATAGCAATCGCAATAGATGCTGCAAGTTCCAGGCTCTATAGAGAGGATGCTAAGATCTATGTATTAGAGGGTGAGGGGAGGCAATTGACTCGTGAAGAAATGATCTCATTCTACGAAGAACTGGTGAGAGATTACCCACTTGTCAGCATTGAAGATCCTCTCTACGAGGAGGACTTTGAGGGGTATTCAGAGTTAACTAAAGCACTCGGAGGAAAAGTGTTAATTGTAGGAGATGATCTCTACACTACGAATCCAAAGAGATTAATGAAGGGCATTGAAGTAGGTGCAACTTCTGCAATATTAATTAAGGTAAACCAAGTAGGGACACTAACGGAGACTATTGATGTAGTTAAATTGGCGCATGAAAACTCGTTGAAGACTATAATAAGCCATAGAAGTGGAGAGACGGAGGATACAAGCATCGCAGATATATCAGTAGGGTTAAACACAAAGTTAATTAAGACCGGTGCACCAGCTAGGAGCGAGAGAACAGCTAAGTACAATAGACTACTAGAGATATATGAGGAGCTTGAGAAGCCGAGATACCCAGGATTCCAGGTCCTCCCGAGGAAACCCTAGTAGCACGCATTGTGGAATTAGTAGTGGAAATTAAAAGTTTTTGAGTAAAAAACAAAATCTAGTAGTAGTTGAGTGCGTAGTAAACCGCGTCGTATGCATCCACTAGTCCATATCCATATAGAGAGTCGTATCCATAGTAGCCAAGGTCTATTGCAGTTCCCGTTATTACATCGTACACCTGGCTAGGCGTTAGCTTGGGCTTCCCAGCCGCTAGTCGTAGAGCCTGTATTAGTGCTACAACACCCGACACGTGTGGACAAGCCATTGAGGTCCCGCTCATGTATCCATATTTTCCACCGGGTAGTGTTGAGTAAATGTTTACTCCTGGAGCTACTACGTCTGGGTATCTATTGCTCCAGCTTGGTACATTTCCATTAGAGTCTACTGCTCCAACGGCAATAACTTCTGAGTAGCATGCCGGGCATGAAGGATATGACGCACCCTCGTTTCCAGCGGCAGCCACTAATACCACTCCATAGCTATATGCATACTTAACTGCATTGTACAATGTGGTAGAATCTGATCCACCCAGAGACATCGATATTACATCCGCGTCGTCGGAGGTACCAGGTGTCCCGTCAGGGCCTTTAGTAGCCTCTATTATGCCTTTTGCAATGTCACTAATGTATCCACTACCACTCGCACTAAGAACTCTGACTGCGTAAAGCTGCACTTTGGGCGCAACACCAGCCATTCCAGCACCATTTAGTCTAGCGGCTATTGTCCCAGCTACATGTGTCCCGTGTCCATTGGGGTCTCTACAGTTGGATAGGTATGTACCCTTATAGAATGTGGCTCCATTATTTAGTGATACAATACAGTATTTTACAGCACCCTGGAGGTCTGGGTGTGAGTAGTCTATTCCAGTGTCTAGTACTGCAACATGGACTGTGGAGTAGTATCCATAGGCTGCGCTCCCATACGTTCCACTATAGGCGTTCCAGACGTCTGGTGCATATATCATGTATATATCCCATTGAACCTCTCCGCTGATCCTGACTTCTCTATCCTCTTCTACAAACCTCACATATGGTTGCTTCAGGAGGTATGTAGCCATGGATCTAGGGGCCTCCACCACAACTACATTTTATCTCGGGTATTTCACCAACTACTTTGCACGCTCTGCAGACTGAGAGAAGTTTATTTACATCGCCTCCATTGAGTCCAATAGAGAATCTAGCAGTCTCGTTATTAAACCACCCCTCTAATGACATGGGTACTACGATTGCAACCAGGATTATTCCTACGAATACAGTCACTAAAGCTAGTTTTTTAACCACAGTTGTGGATTCCACTCTAGACCCACCTTAGGCCGTGGGACTAGTATCCCATAAGGAAATTATAAATTTTAACGATAGGAAGGCGTGGATTAAGCTATAGAAGTAGAAGTAGTTGAAGACACTATCGTTTTACTGTTAAAAATGAATAGGCTACAGGAATATTGCCACAGCCATCAATACTATTGATAGCGCCAACATGAATTTAATGAATTGCTTCACAGTCATATTGGGTATTTCCCTTATTGCAACAATAAGTATTCTCAAGAACAACACAGCAACCACTAATACCAGTATTGTGAATCCAGCTAGAAACAACCAGTACCCTACACCCTGAATACCCGCCAGGCTCTCGCCTAGTTTAGCCATGAACTCGCTTATTCTCTCTATTGTTGCACCCATAGTAATCCCTGTTTTTCAATCCTTAAGTAACTAGTTTTAAAGAGGGGGTCTAGTAGAGTTAGTAATGAAAGTGATGAGGGTTAAAAGCGTGTAGCCCGCTATCCATGGGCAATGACAGGTGCCAGGCTTCTGACGGTTTTTAAGGATAGGTAGAGAGATATACGGAGTGGTGTAGACTATGTGTACAACAGTGGAAACTATTGGAGAGTGCCTAGGTAAACCAGTAATGGATCCTTATGGTAGGAGACTGGGCTTCCTCGTTAGTTTCTACAGTGATGTTGATGGGAGAGTAAAGTCTATAGAGGTGAATATAAGCGATCTCGAATATAGAGAAGTCCCCGTAGATAGAGTCAAAGTGTCTCCCGAGGGTATAGTTGTGATCCCTGAGTACGAGTATGAAGCAGTAATCGTGGAGAATAGATTGAAGAACATCAAGGGGAGACTTGCCTCCCTGGAGGAACTATACTCAAAGAAGGAGATAGCTACACATGTATATGAATCACTAAAGAAGAAACTCGAAGAAGAACTCGTTGTGGTTAAAGCGAAGTCGAAAGAAGTAAAAGATGCTCTAAGGAAGAGGCTACATGAAATAGAAGACCAAGTAGCAGAAGTGGAGAGATCTATGGGTGCTTTGAAGACTAGCTATTTAGCAGGGGAGATAAGTGAGAAACCCTATCTAACAGCACTAGACGTCATGAAGAAGAGCTTGGAGACACTATTAAGGGAAAAGGACAACGTTAAGAAACACATCGATAAAATCGAATCACTCGAAGCACTCCCACTAGCCCCAGCCATTGGTCTGCAACAGGCAGCGGGAACGCAGCAAGCAAAAACCACTCCACAAAGTCAATCCACGCAGCCAATGAATGTTGTCGTAGTTGAGTAGACTAAAATCGCAATGGAGAAAAAGAAAAATTGGATAAAAAGAGAAACTTAAAGACTTATTTTTAAGTAAGTGCTAGATTAGACTTCGGGGGTTTGGGTTTCATAGGGCTTGATGTTGTTTGATACCGAGCCCTCTTCCCTTGGCTTCACTGCCCTCGGGATCCCTTTTCATCGGGGTCCATATCACGGGGCTCCACCCACTCTGGGTAACCTCGACCCACAGCTCCCCTTCACAGCTTCCTCCGGGTCATTGCTGCGGGGAACCCCGCATCTTGGAGTGTTTCAGGTATATGTTTATTGATGCCAGCTTCTGCCTGTCTAGCTCAAAGCCACATCTAGGGCACTTGAATACGTTGCCCACTTGGGTCTTCGCCACACACCCGCATCGTGGGCAGGTGCGGGAGGTGTTTTCGGGGAGACCTTTACTACAATAGCTTTCTCGGAGATCTTTTTATGAATGATCTTCCAAGGAGTTCTAGCATTCCTCTTCCTCCTGCTCTTCGAGGTTTTCCTCTTACTAATCAATTCCTCTTTCTCTAAATCCTCGAAGACATGAATAGTGTTTGGAAATAGCCTGGTTAACCCGCTTGCTATTTTATTTACGAAATCCCTCTCCCTGTTGCGCTCTCTAGCGACATACTTCCCGTAGATGTTCTTCAAGCCCTTGCTCTGTGCTACCCTCTTCTTTTTCTCATACGTGATCTTCATGCTTTGCAAAGGCTTTAAGTCAACCCTGATAAAGCCTATTCTCAGCGAGAACCCGTCAAGCGATAGCTCATTAGAGTCCCACGCAATAACGTCTCTTACCTTTATGATCCTCGTGGACTTGAACGGTATGAGTACCCTATTATCCTTCAATACAATTTCTCCAACCCTCCAGTCCTCAACCTTCTTAGTGAACCACTTACCACTCCATGAAACCTCTACGTGCTCGCCTGGCTTAACTGTGATCCTAACTCTCTTCTCCCTGTAGTCCACTCTCATCAGAGTTATCTTGCACCTGGCAAACCTCTTCTCGACTCTTGGTTTAATCCTCCTAGCTCTTCCCTTAAGGTACCTCTTCCTCCAAGCCTTCATAATGGAGTACGCCGTCCTAATGACAGCGTCAACCCAGTGCTTAGCGTATGGACAGTCTAATAGGAGCTCGTCACGAAGCTTCTTCTTGAAAGACTTGTCCTTTGGTGGCTCTGGAACTTTAAGCTTGTAGGGTATGATTACTACTTGCTTCCTCTTCCTCCTCTCTATCCTAGGGAATCTATGCCTCCAATCGATGTTCTCCCAGATTATGTCTATTGCTCTCTGTGGAGCCCTTAAATACCACGTTATCAGCTCACTAACCCTGTGGTTGCTTATTGGTATAGAGTACATTCTGACTTGTTCAAGGGTCTTCAATGAGCTTTCTCGCACCTTCAACAACCTTCTCGTACTTGCGGCTCCTCATACCGTAGAGTTTTCCTGCGAAGTGGGAGATTATCGTGATTAAGTCTTCTACAAGCTCCTCTCTTGGTTCCTTGTCTTCGTGGTTTAAGACAACTAGTTCAACTCCGAAGGCTCTCAGCAACTTTTCAGTAGTTTTAAAGCCAAATCTCGTTAATCTATCTGGGTATGCTATGACGATCTTCGATATCTTTCTCTCAATAGCTAGCTTCAGTATCTTCTTGAATCCCTTTCTATCCTCGTTTAATCCGCTTCCAATATCTGTCACTACTTCGTAATCAACTATGTTGTTTTGCCTAGCCCAATCCTCTAATGTTTTAACCTGTCTCTCTAAGTCATCTCTTTGACTACTAGATGATACCCTAGCATAGAGAATTACCCTCCTCTGCCTAACTACACCAACTAATCTCTCAACATCCTCCTCTCTAAACCTCCACTTACCACCTGGAGTCAACACGGGCTTTATGTAGCCCCTCCTAACATAATCCCTCAAAGTAGTATAGCTAATACCAAGCCTCTCACAAACCTCCTTAGGCCTCAGCACCTCCACTCCCAAATAAAAGAATTAACATCAACCCTTATAAACCTATATGAAGGTCAAAAACAGTTTCACGACGGCTTTGTTACTTGTATATTTTCAAGTATCATAAATGGAGCTCTTGTAGGTGTTCTTACCTCCCACCAAGATATGTCATATCTTTCCCTGGACACTCCAATAACGTTATTGAGTAGCCTTGGGAAACTCGTAGCTATTCTAACTCTCCCCACATGTCCCTCTATTTCTCCATTTTTAACTAGTAGTGCCATATCCCTGGAGACCGTTGAGAAGTAGCCTTCATAGTAGTTTTGCAACCTAGTATACCAATTGTTAAGTATAATTAATCCACTACCCAGCACTGATGGAATTTCCTCTTCTTTTAAGTCTCCACTAGCGATCTCTAGATTCCACGGGCTTGGATATATCCATCCAGCGTTGCCAGTACTCTTCGCCTGCATCTTAGAGGCTGTCCCTGTATTGTGAAGTATATTCTTCACAACACCGTGCTCGATAATAGGCTTATCGAAGGTCTCCACGCCTTCATCATCAAATCCCCGTGCGCCAGGTAGCATAGTATCTCTTGGCTTATCATATAGACTTACATTCTCTGATCCTATTTTCTCCCCCGGCCTATACTTAGCGAACACTGAGAACCCTATTAACACGTAGAGTGCCGAAGACATAAATGACAAGTAGTTGAATAGATTACCTACAACTAGTGGTGAAACAGCTACTCTATACTCACCAGGAGATACATCAACCCTCTTACTCGTTATAGATGCATAGTAGCCTGCCTTTCTACCCACTTCTCTAATAGCCTGTATATTGACCCCTGTTGAGCCATAAGCCCAGTGCCCACTGTAATCACCTTTGAAAGCCCTAGCATACGCTTCAACACTCGTTTTATATTCCTCGCATTCAAAACCCCTGGAATTAACGAGTGCTATTTTACTCTTTGTAAGAGTTAGTGCACCGGCAACTCTATCAACACCCTGCGAGATCGAGGAGTCTACGATCTCGCCAACTAAACCACCGGGGTCATCCATATATGATTCTACTTTACCATCATATACACCACTAAGTGGCTTACACACACCTGGCTCTGGTAGAAAAGCATAGAGTTCTGATTGCTCCACTCTATCAGCGATTTTCAACAAGTTCTCAGCGTGCTTTAATATATAAACCGGGTCTCTAGCCTCATAGCTTAAAACCCATAGCCTCCCAGATTTAGCTAACCTTAAATGTATATTTGTCTCCAACCAAGACTGAGTCACAGAGGGCTCGCTGTTCCAGAGCTTCACCATAACTCTATGGTTTTCTTCAACAAGCACGGAAACCTCGTCAAACTTACCCATTAGGGCTTTTAAAAGGACTCCTGAGAGCTCGCTCATTTCAATACACCCACTCTCATTTTTCCAAGTCTAACATTTGGACCACCAAACCATACTGGGACACCCTGAGACGGCTCGCCCTTACCGCATGTTCCAGGGTGAAACTCTAGGTTTCGATCCTTGCCAACTATATTACTATAAAACCACTCTGTTGTAAACTCGAGTACGGGGTTTAACACGGGCTCTGCTAATTCACCACCACGGATCACGTATGCTTCTAAGCCGACATATCTCTGGTTCCAACGGGCATCGTCAATATTCCACTCCATGTAGGACTTTACGTATATCCCTAGCTCAATGTCCTCTATTAGCTCTTCGAATGAGAGATCGCCAGGTGCAATATACGTGTTACTCATTCTTATAATGGGCTCTGATGCATAGTTCATAGCTCTTGCAGCTCCATTACTTGAGGTTTTAAAGATCCACGCTGTATGCCTATTATGTAGGGGTTCATTGATCAAGCCCTCTTTATATAAATACCTCGGTCTTGCGCGAATGCATTCATCGTCATATAGGTAGAATCCATAACTACCTGGTGTTGTGGGATCCTCTATTACCGTTGCGTGTTGATTACCTATCTTCCTACGGCCGATCATTTCTGGCTTCACGTAGGATTCACCCGCTTGTGCTGCCTCTCTTCCAAGTATTCTATCAGCCTCCATTGGATGGCCAGAGGACTCGTGTGCAATTAAGCCAACGACCTCGGATCCTAGTACAACGTCTACTTTATCGCTTGGGGGTGCCGTGCCTTTAACTAAAACTTTTTCGAGGTTTTTCAAGTCAGATAGCACTACTTGTTCCGGTCTCCAGTCATCTATTAACTCCCACCCCCCTGATGCGCCAAATTCTTTGAATCTCTGAATTGATCTACCACCGTAGATTAGCGTCGATCCAATCGATATAAATAGCCTTGGAATACGGGATTCAACGTATCCCCCCTCAGAAGTCATTATCATCTTCTCTTGTATGTGAACGCTGAGTGATTTAACCATAGAGGCGAGTTTAGCCTCCTTGATCTCTCCTTCTACTGATTTATAGATACCTGACAATGTGCTAATAGCATCCTCGATCTTAAAGTCCATTAATTGTTCTTTCTCAACAACTCTATACTTAGCTCTACCTGGCTTCTCCTCGGAAAACTCTATCGGGTTTTTCCTAAGCCTAGCGGTAGCCTTGGCTCTAGTGAATGCTTTATCAACTGCTTTGTACAGATCCTCTATGCTTAGACTATTAGTTGCAGCAAAACCTAGCGAGCCATCGACTATAACCCTTATGCCAACACCCCTGGTCCTCGTCACCCCGACACTCATTAACTTATTATTCCTAAGGGAAACCCCATAGCCATAGTCATCTTGAAACCTTACCTCAACGTATTTTGCACCAAGAGCCAGGCCTCTATCTAGGAGGCTTAAAGCCAGTTCCTCACTAAAGCTCAATGAATACACCCCGTTAACTCAATAAAAATGCATGAGTAAATAAGCTTTACAATTAAAAACCCCCTTGAGGCGGGTGAATAAAAAGCTTATAGTTGAAAATAGTCTTCTAGTGCATGGTGAAGCTGAGTCTAGATGTTTAAGAGTATTTTTAAGACTAAGCTTATTACTGCTGAAGTAGCTATCACAACTAAGGTATTAACTCTAGTTGCCATCATCCATGTAAACGCCGCTATAAATATTGCTACTACGACGTAGTCCACCACACCGGTTTGAGCTATAATAGTGCTTTTAGCTAGTCTGACGAGCGCGTATAGTATTATAGCTAATACAGCAGCGTTAATACCCCTGAAAAGAGCTTTTGCAACATAGTGATCCATGTATGGTCTTAGAGAAACCACTATACCCAATATTACAATGTATGATGGAAGAACAACTGCAAGAGTTGCTACTATAGAACCCATAATCCCCTTTAAGACATAGCCCACCCATGTAGCTGCATTAATTGCAATAGGTCCAGGCGTGCTCTCCGCTATTCCAACTATCACTTTAAACTCCTCCTCGCTAATCCACTTTCTCTCCTCGACGAGAACCCTGTAGTATATGCCAATGCCTCCATACCCACCGCCAAACATTATAAACCCTATTTTCAAGAACTCGAGAAACAAGTCTAGATAAGACACCATGAACCCCACCCTCTACAACTACTCAATCACATTTTTATAACAGAGACTTTGCTTAATAATTGAAGGGTGTATACATGCACGCGCTTTCAAAGTTTTTCCAACCGAGTAGCGTGGCTATTATAGGTGCAACACCAAAAGAGGGGAAAGTAGGTAGAGCCATACTAGAGAACTTCATAAAGAGATTCAATGGGAGAATATACCCTGTAAATCCAGGATATGATGAAGTCCTTGGTTTAAAGTGCTATAGAAGCATTAAGGAAATACATGAAACCCCAGACCTAGGGGTAATAGCAATCCCTGCAATCCAAGTCCCACAGGCACTGAGAGAACTAGGGGAGAAAGGGACGAAGGCGGTTATTATAATTAGTGGTGGATTCAGGGAAACTGGGACAAAGGAGGGTGAGGCTCTCGAGGAGGAGTTAATCAAGATCTCTAGAGAATATGGAATAAGGGTTATTGGACCAAACTGCATTGGGGTTTACGATAACTGGAGTGGAGTAGATACATTCTTTACCCAAAAGATGAAGAAGCCCCCGCGTGGATACGTAGCATTTATTAGTCAAAGCGGTGCTTTTGCAACTGCTCTAATGGATTGGATGGCTTATCACGGTATAGGTGTTTCAAGGGCTATTAGCTATGGAAATAAAATAGATGTAGACGATGTCGATTTACTAGAATACCTTAGAGAAGACGACAAGACCAAAGTAGTCTTAATGTATATAGAGGGGATAAAGGAGTCTCGTGGACGATTATTTATAGAAACCGCTAGGAGAGTATCACTAAAGAAGCCGGTTGTAGTGTACAAGGCAGGAAAGACTAGTAGAGGTGGAAGAGCTGCTGCAAGCCACACTGCTGCTATGGCTGGAGACTACTCGGTGTATAGAGCGGCATTTAGACAAGCAGGGTTAATTGAAGTCGATAGCTTTGATGAAATGATGGATGTTGTGAGGATATTCCTAGATCAACCGTTAATGCGTGGAAACAGAGTATACATAGTGACAGATGCTGGAGGAGTTGGAGTTATGTTAACAGATGCTTTGACAAGCGCCGGGTTTGAAGTACCAGTTACTCCGCCAGAACTAAGAGAGAAGCTACGCAGTATTCTACCACCACACTGTATAGTCGATAACCCAATAGATTTAACTGGAGACACGGATGATGAGAGGTATATTCGCGTACTCGAGGTATTATCACAGAGGGAAGATGTAGACGCGATTGTAGTTGTTGCACTACCCCAGGTTCCCGGGATAAAGGGTACATTTGTTGACTACATAGCGAAAACAAAGGAGGAGACTGGGAAGCCCGTTGTTGCTTTAACTATTGGAAGTGAGGCTTCAATGGAAACAGCTAGGAAACTACAGGAGAAGGGGGTTACAGTGTTTGAATCGCCTGAGAGGCTTGCTAAGTCCTTAAAAGCTCTTAGAGCATATAGCTCATATATAATTAAAAACAAGCCCGGGGTGTAGTCAAATTGATGCCTAGAGAAGTCATCAAGAAGGCCCTTGAAGAAGGCAGAGTCAAGCTCCTCGAACACGAGGCTTTTGACATAGCAAAGTACTATGGTATACCAACACCCAATGCTATCCTCGTCAAATCACCCGATGAAGCATATAAATACGCCGATGAAGTAGGTTATCCAATGGCTGCTAAAATAGTCTCCCCAGATATAACTCACAAGAGCGATGTAGGGGGTGTAAAGCTATTTATTAAGAATAGAGAGGAGGCGTATAAGGCGGTAGAAGAAATATTTAGGAATGTTTCTCAAAACGCTCCGGGGGCGAGGATTGCAGGTGTAATAGTGTATAAAATGGCTCCACCAGGACTCGAAACCATTATTGGGGGGATCAGAGACCATGTCTTCGGCCCAACAGTAATGTTTGGTCTTGGTGGAATATTTGTCGAGGTCATGCGAGATGTATCATTTAGAGTCTACCCTGTTACATTCGAAGATGCCCTAGAAATGATCGACGAGATAAAGTCCTCTAGGATACTCAATGGTTATAGAGGACAGCCACCAGTCGATAAGCACGCCTTAGCAGACATCATTGTAAAAACCTCTAAACTCCTCGCGGAAAACGAAGAGATAGAATCCATAGACTTAAACCCAGTAATAGCATACCCCCAGGGAGCGGTTGCAGTAGATGTGAGGATCATAGTTAAGCAACAAGGGTAGTTTAATTGAGTAATAACCTAAGCATAGAGGAACTCTCGAGGAAAGCCGATGAAATCTCACATGAATTAGTAGAAACTAGAGAGTCTATTAAAGCACTAAAAGAGAAGAGAACAGAGATACTAAATCAATTAGCAAAACTACGCGGGGAGAAGCAAAAGCTACTAGATGAAATCAGGAGTATTGAGAGTAAAATTAGAGAAGTTAGAGATGAACGAAGAAAGTTGATTGAAGAGTATAGAAACCTCACTAAGGAGAGAAGAGAGAGTATACTCCAGTTAAAAGCCATTAAAGACCTTCTATCAAGTAAGTCAATAGAGATCCAGAATCTCACAAGGGAAGTGAAAATACCCATTAACGTGATCAAGCAGAAAGTAGAGGAGATAGAGTGGACTATTCAAACAAGTGTTTTAACCCCGGAGATAGAAAACAACTTAATTAGAAAACTCAAAGCATACACTATGCTCTTGAATAAAGCAATGAGTATTAGGGAGAAGAAAGAAGAGGCATTAGAGCTGAGGGCTACATACCTATCACTACGTACAAAAGTAAGCGAAATAATGGAGAAAACGAAGAAACTACGTGGAGCAATAGATGAGAAGACGAAGAAACTAAGTGAACTACGTGAACAGCTGAATCAAGTCGTCTCAAAGTATAATAATGTGAAGAAAGAGTTAGAAGCCAAGAAAAAAGAACTCGAAGAATCAAATAAAGAGCTAACTATTAAAGCCTCGAAGTTAAACGCCTTGAGGTCGCAGTACCAAGAGCTTCTAGACGCCATAGAGAAAGCTAAGAGAACGCAGGTTTTAAGCGAGAAGAAGTCTAAGGTAGCGAAGGATGTTGAAAAGAGGGAGAAGAAGAGGCTAAGTATTGAGGAATTGAAGATCATGTATGGAGACGTCGAGGATCTAGATGAGGCCTAGCGCCCAAATCTCCTCTCACGTCTTTGATAGCTTCTAATGGCACGCCAAAAGTCTATTTTTCTAAACTCAGGCCAGTATGCATCGCAGAAGTATAACTCGCTATATGCAGAGTGCCATAGTAGGAAATTACTAATTCTCTCCTCCCCACTAGTCCTAACAATTAAGTCGAGATCAGGTATTCCACCTGTTGATAAATACTTTGAGAACAACTCCTCGGTTACATCACTTGGATTTATAACACCCAATACTGCATCACTCGCTATTCGCTTAACAGCCTCAATTATCTCTTGTCTACCCCCATAGCAAAGCGCTATTGTCAAAGTGTATTTATCGTGACTGGATGTAGCCTTCATGATCTCTGTTGCTAAATTCTTAATCTCATTGGGTACAATGTCTAGGTTGCCTACTACAAGCACCTTTACCTTGTTTCTATATATATCCGGCAATTTCCCCAGTTCCTCTAAGCCTTGCTTAATTATATTGAAGAGATTTGATCTCTCCTCCGGGCTTCTATACAGGCAGTTCTCAGTACTCATAGCAAATAGTGTAACATATGGTATTTTCAACTCCCAAATCCACTTTAAAACCTCCTTCATCTTCAAGTATCCAAAGTAGTGCCCATTGAGAACTTCAAGCCCTCTTTCCCTAGCCCATCTTCTATTCCCATCCGGTATTATCCCCACATGCCTCGGGAAAGGCCCATTCTTTATTTGAAGCCAAAGCCACTTCTCGTAGACTTTGTACAGCGGCTTCAATAGTTTTTCTCCAATATGGAGCGTTACTGATTCAAGTTGTTTCTTAGCCAAAGACCCTTCCCTCCTGCCTCTATGCTCGAGATTTATTTTCCCACTACCGTGAATTATTTAAAAGCCCTGAAATATTGTTTTAAACACCGGTGTACAGCCATGGCTTACTACCAAGGCAATGACTTAAAGAAGCCAACAGGGGGGCTTAGAGCGAGAAATAGAGGTAAGAGGAAGTACGAGCTGGGCTCACCTCCAACGAAGACTACTCTTTCTAGTAGCGAGGAGAGAAAAGTTGAGAGAGTGATGGGTGGTAATGTCAAGGTTAGATTGAAGACTGCTCTCTACGTTAATGTAGCTCTAGCTGATGGTTCAGTGAAGAAAATAAATATCCTAGACGTTGTTGAAACACCCGAGAACCCTCAGTATTCGAAGTTCAAGATTATCTCTAAGGGGAGTATTGTAAAAACAGAGCTGGGGTTAGTAAAGATCACTTCGCGTCCAGGGCAAGATGGGGTTTTAAACGGCGTACTAGTCCAGAAATCCCAGAGATAGTAGAGTGATAGTTTGAGTAGGGACTATAGAGGTAGACGAATAGTAGTATATCCATCCTACTTCGACTCCAATCGATCTAGGAGAGAAGGTAGACGAGTACCTCTAAGCCAAGCTATTCCAAACCCAAGAATAGAGGAAATTGTGAAGACGTGTGAGAGGCTGGGATTAAATCCGGAAGTAGAGTCGGATAAAACATACCCCCGTGACATACTCTCTCCATCAAGGATAATAGTAGATAAGAAAGAAAGCAAATTAAAAACCCTAATACTAATAGCGAGTGAGCTCAAAAAGCAATACAAGAAAAAGTAAATTCATTGCCTACATTGATTTTAAACATTACAATGCCCTTACGTATCTAGCGAGTCTCCCTGATAACAATTACAATGTAGGATTATATGAGCCTATTTTTATTTAAACATATGAAATGCGGCTGGTTGAATTGTGCATTGTCTTATTCATGGATCTTGATGGGACATTGTGGGATCACGAGGATATATCTACTTTGAGGCCTCCTTTTAAAAAGACCTCTGATTATTCTTTTATTGATTCCCACGGGGTTGAAGTCGGAGTCTACAAGATCGCGGTTGATTTGTTAAATTACGCCTTGGGCCAGGGGTTTATTACTTCCACACTTAGTTGGAATATACCCGAGATTGCATTAGATGCTTTGAAAACGATGGGTCTAGATAAGCTATTCCACTATCACGCAATAGAGAATCATCCATACAAGGCATTAATGGCTCTAAGAATAGTTGAAGCCCTTAAGAGGGCAACATGTAGTAGAGTAATCCCAATTTACATAGATGACCGAGAAATACACGTTGAAGAAATGAGGAGAGCTTTTACAGGTTTACTATATATAAAGGCGTGGACAACGTGTAGCGATCTACGTGACTGTATAGAGATCATAAATAACTACTTGAGAAGTATAGAGAATAATCCTAGTTCCTTATAGCTGAAAACCATTTACACAAAGAAACTCTACACGTAAATAACTATTTAAAAGTAAATCATTAACTTCGGCTCATAGAATGTATTGAATAATTAAATAATACGTGGGATTGCACCAAAAGATCATATACGTGGTGGATAGAGATCGCAGAGTCAAAGCAATGAATGCTTTTGCTTAGAAAGCAATGGAGTGTGTAAATATTCTCTCCATGGAAATATATATGAATAACTTGAATTGTATTATAGAGTTTTTTATTCAACTATATAAAGCATTTTTTAATCCATAAAAGAAGTAGTTGAGGAGTTCACGTGCCTTATATTTTATCATAGGGGGTCTACGTAATACCCCTATCGACTAAAGGTGGTTTGTTGCGCTTGCTGGGTATTCCAGAGGTTTACACTAGGAGTGGATACCTAGTTGTTAAGCCTCTTGTCACCGAGGTATTAAGGGTGATAGGGGGCATAGTCTACGATATCCATGGCCGTAGAGTCGGGCAGGTTGTTGATGTTATTGGCAAGGTAGAAGATCCGCGCTTCGTGGTTAAACTCGAGCATCGGGATCTTGGAGAAATAATTATTGCAAAACAAGAGAAACTCTACTACCAGCCACCAAGAGTCCGTGGAAAAGATAGGGCTGGGCGGTAATAATGGAGCTTACTTGTCCCGTTTGCAGCAGGAGTAGTATATTATTCGACGCCGAGTTGCAAGCTTATGTTTGCTCTCACTGCGGAACAATAATCGAGGAGCGTCCAATATACATGGGCCAAGAAGTAGTTGATAAAGAGGGAAATGTTGCCCGGTATAGTGGTGCTTTTACTCAGAGAGTACATGATCATGGAGTTGGAAGCACGGAGATCTCGGGTAGCCTCCGTAGACACATTAGACAAGGGAGAACATGGGTTGCGAGAAACATAGATGCTAGGATTGGTAAAGAGGATAAAAGAGTTGTTAAAGCACTACGGGGGCTAAACGACCTAGTCAGGCAGGTCAAGCCCCCGAAATCTGTAGCGGAAACCGCTGCAAGGATACTTAGAAACGTGTCTAAGAATTTAAATGTAAAGGAGCAGACCCTTAGGAAGATTATTGTTGCATCATTATACCTCGCATATAAGGTATGCGGTATGCCTCGTCCAGCCAGGATATTTGCAAAGGAAGTGAGTGTGAAAGAGAGTGATTTATGGGAGGGTGTTAGAAAAATAAGGGAGGCGTATGGAGAAGTCAAGATCTCTCCAGAGGCCTTTGAACCTAGATACTATGTTAACTACATTGCCAGCCAATTGAAGATGCCTCCAGAAGCCGCCGCACTAGCCAGCGAGATATTAAGTAATGTCAAAGATGCACAAATCAGTGGGAAAAGCCCTGCAAGCCTAGCAGCCGCCGCGGTCTACCTCGCGGGAATACTCACGAATAATAGGAGAAATCAATTAGAAGTAGGCTCTGTTATTGGGCAAACAGATGTTGCAGTCAGAAACTCGTATGATACATTAATTAAACTACTCGATATAGAGGTCGTAATTTAAACACCCTGTAGAAGACCGGTTTAAGGTTTTGCATACTCCGGGGATTGAATATCCTGAGCCACGTGTCCTCCTCAAGTATCCACTGCCCACCGTAATCTCTATGAGAGGTTGCGAGAATGGGGAGACTTCATAGGGCTTAACATAGCTTTGCACTGCTCTCTAAGGGTTTCATAACTGTGGAGAAAGTATATTATGGCCTGAAGAGGAGTGGATAATGGGAACGGTGTTAATCGATGACGACGTCTCTCAATAAGTATGACATAGCGCTATTAAAGTGGCTTAGTAAACAAAAAGATGGAGTTTATCAAAACGAAGTACCTAGAGCAACTGGTATTAATGTAAAGGCAGTTTCAAAATCACTATATAAATTAGAGAAAATAGGTCTTGTCACCAGAACTCCAACTGTGCATAATAAGCGTAAAACCTATATTGTGAGCTTAAATAGAGAAGCCGCATTAAAGGCCCTAGAGGAAATAGGAGAGTCTCTTCTAGATCCAGCCGAGCTTCTCAACCAGGTTTCAAAAATACCATGTATTTCATGCCAGTACATAAATAGATGCTATGAAGGAGGATTCTACGACCCACTTTACTGCCCGCTACTATTTGAATACTTCTTCTCGGAAAACAAGAAAGACGTATCCTCGAGGGCAGAGGCAGTAGCGCGTAAGTGAGTAAATCAAAGTACTCATCATTACGCACATCATTCTCTTAGAACTACGTGGATAAACGCAGGCTATGTTATTGATGCATAGTTAATTCTTATTAACCCTACTAGTAAGTTATTACTTTGAGAACCCCAGGCTGACTAAGTGATGAATCCGGGCGCTTTGGACTGCTTTGGCTGGATGACGCCTTTCTCATGTAGATCCACTATTTTCCATGAAATTTCTTCCTGCTTTAACCAATCTCCATAGCCCTTCCCGGCTCCAATAATCCTCCATATTTCTTTTTTAACCTCATATGGAATGGGCGTCGGCTTCTTCATTCCAAAGGGGGTTCCAGGTAGTGGAATATAGTAATGGAGATGTATTCTTGCACCAATCTTAATTAATCTCCACGCTAATCGTATAGTTGCATTTATGTCTTCGAGGCTCTCACCTGGAAACCCAAATATTAAATCTATTTCAGGTGTAAATCCATGTTTAACCGCTACATCTGCCGCCTCTACTACGTCTTCAACACTGTGTTTCCTTCCAATAGATCTTAATATCCTCTCACTCCCCGACTGAGCACCTATAATCAATGACTTATTCGCAACGTATTTTTTCAGTAAATTAACAACTTCATGCGAGACATGCTCAGGTCTCACCTCGCTTGGAAAACTTCCAAGGTAGATCCTTCCACCACTACTTCTCGCAACATTGTAAACGCTTAAAACCAGGTTCTCTATAGAGGCTAAGTCCACGTCTCTAGATTCTACTTCTAATCCATATGCTAGACTATCTGGAGATATGAAGCGAATATCACGTATACCTAATTCCAATACTTTACCCACATAGTATACCACTTTCTCAACACTCCTGTGTCTATAGTGCTTACCATGTAAATACGATACTTGGCAGTAGTGACATCCATATGGACAACCCCTAGTGATCTCTATTGGATTCACCATCTTCCTCCAGTATGGAAAAGGATCGTATTCATCGAGGTTAATTGGTTTCTCTCTACCGGTAAAAACAAGGTTATTGCTTTCATCTAGATACGCTATCCCCCTTATATTCAACGGGTCTAAGCCGCCTCTAAGAGCTTGGATAAAATTCCTAAGTGAAGCTTCTGCCTCACCGATAAACACATAGTTGAATCCAAAGTACCTCAACGCTCCCAACGGATCTCCTGATACATGGGGGCCTCCAGCAATAGTTATGCATTTAATATCTCTGAGTAGCTTTACTAACTCACGGAGCTTTACATAGTGGTCTCCAACTGGAAGCATTGTAGTTAGTAAACTAAAAGCAGCTACACATAAGTCTCCACGCTTCGTGATAGTCTTAGCTGTGTTTAACAATTCCTCCTCGCTCTCAGCAAGAATTACGTAAACCTGGCTTAATTTATCCAGAGAAGCAACTAGTGCATTCACACTATACCTAGTATCCTTTCCATATTGAAATACTACTCCTACCCTCAAAGTACTACCCACAACTGGGATTAGGGTGAAAACTTTGAACTGCCTATAAAATCAAAATTATTAGTTCAGGTTTAAACCAATAAATACCCTTATACAGGTTATAAGTACCTAAGAACTATAGATGGGTATGAAGAGGTGCTTAAATTGAAGCCGGGATCTAGTTTGGACCCCATTGAAATACAAGAGTTGGCTCGAAGAGTTAGGTTAAAGATACTGCATGAAGATAGTGATGTTGTTTTAGTAACTGCCCCAAATGATGAAGAGCTTGCAGGTATTGTAAAAGAACTCTTAAGTATACGCTCACTGAGTCTTAAGGAAATTCACCAGGTTCTCTCAGGTATTGCAAGCGAGGATAAAATAAGGAAGGCACTAAACACTCTACTAGAGCGCGGCGAGATCTATATCAATAACAACGGCAAGTACGTAGCGACAAGTATTTAAGCTAAGAAACCATTCTGACTCAGTAAAACAAGAACTTCGTGGAAGTCCCTAGCTAGCATTTTTACTCCGGCTTTCTCCAATTCACTATTCCTCTCACTATACTTATTTAATCCAATGAATACTCCGCCGATCGATATACAGCTATAGTAGTCGGTAACATAGTCGCCTATACACACCACTCCACTACTTACTCCATGTTTTCCCAGTGCATACTTAATTAACCCGGATTTATCAAATAAAAAATTCTCTTCTAAGCCGAGTCGGGTCATATCATTCAGTGTTAACACGTCATCAATAAACTCCATTAATCCATGTCTATTTAAATCCCATACTATATACCAACTAGGTGTTTCACGACCAGAGACAACAATTATCTTTACATTAAAAGCCTTCATTAACACAAGAAACTCCCTCACACCAGGCTGGAGGCTCGAATGCCTCGACAAATAGAGTCTTCTAAAAACCCTGAAGAACTCCTCGGGGCTGACTCCTCTCGGTATCGCTCGATCAAGATTGTTAGTTCGCAACAGCTCTAAGAAGTCATTAAACAACAAGCAACTCGTCCCATAATACCTCATAGCCCCGCAGTAGGCTTCGTAAAAATCTACGGTATTATCTACAAGCGTCTGATCATAGTCCAAAACAATTACCCGGAGCCTTTGCTTGTCGTTTCGATTTTCATGTAGCTCTATATCGACTAATGTATGCTCTGCCATTTAATAACACCAATTGCTGACTCGGAAAGTAATTCGACGAGGACACACAGTATATTGAGAAGCCTGTGTGTTAATATAAAAGCCTCTATTGACGCTGCACTCTCTCAATTTAATCCCCTCAGTTTTCGGGAGTTTCTTCACGTATCTGTCTTCGGCAAATTCATCATCAAGGTATTTGAAAACACCATTGATTAAAGCTAATACATAATTTTTCTTATATCCTTTTCGGATTTTAGAGAGCACTAGACATGGAGACATGGTGAATTGAGCATTGTTTATTAAGTGCATTAAAAAAGAAGAAATTTCGTGTACGGGGGAGGGCTACGAGGTATTATCCAATAATGTTGTTAGGTTAATTACCGAATATCCATCAACCTTATTGATGACTCATAGCCCCAACGAGTGCACCATTTGTACAGGCCTTTCATTCCAAGTCCTTGTGTGGGGGGATAGAAAACACACACTATGGTATATGGGGGCAGGTGAAAACTATTGTGTAGTCCTCAGTAATTGTTTTCTAGATTTTTGCAGTAGTGGGCTATATGTAGTTTCTAATTCCCCTCATGCGTGTAGAGAGCTTGAATTGTCAAACTGCGAGATGGATCTATATGACCTGCTCAAATCCCACTATGGAAAGCCCTTGTTTGTATGCATTGATCACAAGGAGTGCCTACAACAATTAATCCACAACGTTGTTTACCACGGGCTCGAAGATGATTGCCTTGGAAGACTCAATAAAATTAAAAGAGAGATTATCCATCCATGATGAGGGTGTATTGTGTTGATTGTAGATGCACACGTACACTGTGCTGAACTAAGAGATCTATCACTATTCCTAAAAGGGGACATTACTGCAGCATGCGTTTCAGACGACCCCTCCAGTGCTGAGAGAATAATTCATCTTGCAGAGACTTCTAATTATATAGTACCATGCGTGGGAATACATCCATGGGTTGTCCACGAGTACGAATTGAGAGAAGCCATAGACCTAGTTGAAAAAGCAGTAACGAGACATGGTATTAATTGCCTCGGCGAAATAGGCCTAGATAAGAGATTTAAAGCTGAGACTTTTGAGAAGCAGAGAGAATTCTTTAAGATATTCATTAAGTTTGGGAGGGAATATGACCTCGTCTTAAACCTACACGCAGCGGGTGCTTGGAGGGAGGTATTTGACATTGTCTATGGAAGTGATATAAGCCGTGCATACTTTCACTGGTATACGGGTCCACTTGACTTACTCCAAGAAATCACGTCTATTGGATACTATATCGGTGTAAACCCCGCAGTCGAGGTGCAGGAAAAACATAAAAACGTGGTTGAATACGTTGACTTAAATTATATTATTACAGAGAGTGATGCCCCTTACGAATATAGAGGTTTAAAATTGACTCCTGAATTAGTGAAAAAACTCATATACTATATTGGAGAGTTGAAGTCCGTTGACGTATTGCTCGTGGAAAACACCGTATACTCCAATTTCAATAAGTTATTTAGACCTAGGATAACTCACTGAGCAATTTAATAGTATTTTCAAGAATACTCTTAACTTCTCTCACTTTTTCTACGAGTGTGGAGTATTTGGTATTCAACTCATCTCTATCTTTAGTAGTCTTCTCAAGCTCTGCCCTGATAGACTTCAGCTCTGCACCAATACTTGTGAGTTTCTCCTCCCTCTCGCTTAAGGCTACCTTAAGTGCATCCCTCTCCTTTCTTAGTTGTTCAACTTCCTCTTCAAGGCTTCTTACTCTCTCTCTGAGCTTCTCTATCTCACTCCTCAAAGCCTTTACTTCTTCTTCCTTACCTGCTACTGGTACTTTGACAAAGGGGAAGAGTAGTTTTAATTGCCCACTCTTTATTTTCTCATAAGTCTCTTGAACTAGTTTTCCAGCTTTTGTTTTTCCAGCTAAATGACTCCTAATACTTGCCTCTGATCTCCCAAGCTCTTCTGCAATCTGGGACACTGGTATTCCTGCCTTATGTCTAGCAAATGCCGCGGCTGCTATAGCTAGGCTATCCATCCATGTTGATCGCTCGATAGGGTCTCTTATCAACTCCAGAATTTCCGGCCTATAGAGCGTCCCAATGATCAATGCTATTTCAAGCTGACTTATCTCTTTCTTACCAATTGGTTTCAAGGGTATGTTTGCTAAGTCTATGTAAACCTCCTCGGGAAGAGGGCTAGTAGTGGGCTCGCTCATAGTGTTCACCATGATGCCTCAATAGAATTTAATGAGTAAGCCCCTTTAAATCCATGCCATGATCCATGGTTAATTGAAAATAAAAAGTATTGATCACAATGTACACTAATAGTTGTCTCAAAAAATCTCGAGAATTTGTTTATTCATTATAAGAGTGCATTTAGAAATCCAAGATATACCTTGCTGGGATTGAGGGGTTTACTATTGAATTCAGGGTGGAATTGTACTCCAAAAAAGAACACTCTGTCCTTGAGCTCTATTATCTCTGAGTAACCCTCCTCACTATATCCAGAAACCTTGAGACCCGCGCTCTCAAGCAGGCTAATGTACTTTGAATTAATAGTATACCTATGCCTATGCCTCTCATAGACTTCTCTAGTCCCATATATCCTCCAGGCTAGTGTACCTGGCTCTATGAGTATTCTACGGGAGCCAAGTATTAAAGTACCTCCATATCCACGTTTTAGATCCTGACTAGGAGCTAGCGCCACAACAGGGTGTTTAGTCTCAGGATCGAGCTCTTGGCTATTAGCTCCCTCTAATCCAGCTATGTTTCTAGCGATTTCAACAGCCATTAACTGCATACCGAAGCATATGCCTAGGACCGGCTTACTACTCTCCCTAAGCTTTTTTATTGCCGCAATTTTTCCCTCAGCCCCTCTCTTCCCAAATCCTGGGAGTATTATTGCCCCATCTATCCCCTCTAGTCTAATCAATATACTTGAATCAACCTCTATGTCCGTTGACTCTATCCACTCCAACTGGGGTTTTACACCGAGCCAGGCAGAGGCGTGAGTAAGGGCTTCAATTATACTCACATAGCTATCACGGAGTTTTGTGTACTTACCTATCATTGCTACTTTCACGGCTCTACTGCGTTGATCTAGTTTATCTATGAAATCCTGCCACGTGCTTAAATCGGGTGATCTATTAGGTAGATCTAGTCTTTCATATAGGTACTTCGTAAAACCCTGCTCTTGGAGTATTAGTGGGATCTTGTATGGAGTGTCAATATATGGGCAACTGAAGACCCCTTCTATGGGTACGTTTCCATATAGTGATAGCTTTCTCCTAGCTTCCTCGTCGAGCGTCTTCTGCGATCTAGCGATAATAACATCTGGCTGTATACCAATTCTCCGGAGTTCTTGCACACTGTGCTGTATCGGCTTAGTCTTCAACTCTCCTGAGGGAAGTATAGGTGCTAGAGCTACGTGCACGTAGAATGTGTTTTTAACTCCTTCCTCAAACCTCATTTGCCTAGCAGCCTCGAGGAATGGAAGACCTTCAATATCCCCCACGGTTCCACCAATCTCAACTGCAACTACGTCTGCACTATACTCTCTTGCAATATCCCTAATGGTGTTTTTTATCTCATCCACGACGTGTGGTATGAACTGCACACACTGCCCGAGATACTCACCCCTCCTCTCTTTTGTTAAGACAGAGTAGTATATCTGCCCAGATGTAATGTTGTTTCTCCGTGATAGATTAACATGTAGGAACCTCTCATAGTGCCCTATATCCATATCTGTTTCTCCACCATCCTCCGTCACAAACACCTCTCCATGTGCATAGGGACTCATCGTACCTGCATCGACGTTTAAGTATGGATCTATTTTTATCGCGGTAACTCTATACCCAGTACTCTTCACTAATAGCCCTATAGAGGCGGAAATTATCCCCTTGCCAAGCCCGGATAAAACACCGCCAGTTACAAATACGTATTTTGGCAAGTGTGCCCGTTTATGAATTAGTATAAGACCTGTTTAAATACCATCGATTAGATAAAACTAATCTATGGCGGAGAACAAACCAAATGTAAAAACAAGATTTGTTTCGTGGAGTGAGATTCAACAAGCTATCTTCACTCTAGGTAATAGAGTAGTTGAATCGTTCAAACCAGATGTAATTATCGCGATTGCTAAGGGTGGATTAATACCGGCGAGGATCCTATCAGATGTCCTCATGATGGACGAAGTCGGCTATATAGAGGTCAAATTCTACAAGGGGGTTGGAGTCCGAAGTGAAAAGCCATTTATAAAATACCTCGCAATACCCCCACTCAAAGATAAAAACGTACTCATAGTAGACGACGTTGTTGATAGTGGACGCACAATTCAGTTAGTTATTGATACACTATGTGTTCACGCCCCTAGAACAATAAAAACTCTTGTCATATACCTCAAGCCGTGGAGTACCTATATCCCTGATTACTACTACGAGGTGACAAACGAGTGGATAGTCTTTCCATGGGAGATATGTGAAACCATAAAGGAGGGGGTAATACTAGATGTAAGGGAGTTCCAAGAACTAGGTAGAAAATGCGTTATTTAAACCCTACTTGTTTTCAACACTTTGTCAGGGTATACTACTATTCCCTTGTCAGTGATGTCGAATATATGCCTCTTCATGCTGTGACTAGCCCCCCTCATCTTCCAAATCACTAAACTCCTCACTAATTCACCGTTTATTTCATCTAGATCAAGCCTCACTATTCCATCTGCAGCGTGCTCTACACCTGGGCCTCCAAAACCCCTCTCAGTTACTGAAACTTGTGAAACAAGAATACTCGTTGTACCCATACCAGATAGAATCTTCTTTAACTGCAACACAGTGCTTCTCGCTAGAGAGGGCTTTGTGAGGTACAGTGTTGATACACTATCAACAACTACTCGCTGTGCATTGACTTCTCTAATAGCATTCCTCAATACATCAACAAGCTCCTCAACACTATCAGGGTCTTTAACAACGTATTTCTCTCTCTTAGCGGCTTCACCAACACCAGCTGTAAAAGCATCAACGACAGCGAATTTACCATCATTCTCATACTGCTTAACATCCCACCCAAAATTCCTCATATTTACCCTTACTTGAACAGGGTGCTCTTCAAGAGCTACATATATACCGGGCTCACCCACTTGTAGGCCATTCCATAGGAACTGCATTGAGAATATACTCTTACCTGTACCTGGACCACCACTCAGTAATATAACATTCCTCTTTGGAATACCGCCATTAAGTATTTCGTCAAAACCCGGAATACCTGTTTTAACTCTCTCAACCACTTTGACCACCAAGATCCATGATAATGCCGAACACTTTTATAACTCTTTTATACCAATGCCCTAAACTATAGTTGCCACGTAGCGTAGTTAGAGATAATAGGTCTTATAAACCCAGTTTACATTAAATCAATTAGAGGTATCCACGTAGTTTATTAAAACCACGTTAAAGTTGAGTTTTTATGACTCAAACCCAAAACCGAAGTGATAAAATTATTAAGTTAAGAGTTGCTGAGGCTAGAGCGAGAGATGTAGGACGAAAGATAGCGAGAATAGATCGCGAGTCTATGAAGAAGCTTGGGGTAGAAGCAGGAGACTTCGTGGAGGTCGCGGGTTCTAGGGGTAGAGAAGTAGTTAAGGTATGGCCGGGGTATCCCGAAGATGAGGGTATGGGTGTTATAAGGATAGACGGCACGGTTAGAAAGGCTATTGGAGCATCGCCGGGAGACTACGTCACAGTTAGACCCATCAAGGTTGATCCCGCTTCACGCATAGTCGTTGCACCAGCTGAGAACATGCCGAGAATCAATGCTGATCCCGAGTACTTTGCGCAACTAGTGAAGAAAAACCTCATTGGTAGCCCAGTTAAGCGTGGGGACATTATCGACATACCACTCTATGGAATACTATTGAGATTTATAGTAACAAGTGTCCAGCCATCTGCAGTAGTATATGTCACAGACGATACTACTGTAGAGGTTAGATTGCAGCCAACTAAAGGCGTTCTCGGTGAAGGAGTGCCTCTCGTTACGTGGGAGGATATAGGCGATCTCGAAGAAGTCAAGCAGAAGATTAGAGAGATCGTTGAGCTACCTCTTAAACACCCAGAACTCTTCGAGAGACTTGGCATTGAGCCACCAAAGGGTATTCTACTATACGGGCCGCCCGGCACTGGTAAAACACTACTTGCAAAAGCCCTGGCAAACGAGATCGGGGCTTACTTCATTACCATCAATGGTCCAGAGATAATGAGTAAATTCTATGGTGAGTCCGAGGAGAGGCTTAGGAGGATCTTTGATGAAGCCCAAGCCAATGCCCCTGCAATAATCTTCATAGATGAAATCGATAGTATAGCGCCCAAGAGGGAGGAAGTGGTTGGCGAGGTGGAGAAGAGAGTTGTTTCACAGCTATTAACCCTCATGGATGGCTTGAAGGAGAGGGGTAAAGTAATAGTTATTGGAGCAACTAATAGGCCTGAAGCACTAGACCCTGCTTTAAGGAGGCCTGGAAGATTCGATAGAGAAATTGAAATTCCACCGCCAGATAAGAGAGCTAGGCGTGAGATCCTCGCAGTACACACTAGAAACATGCCTCTAGCTGAAGACGTGGACCTCGATAAAATAGCGGATATTACCCACGGATATACTGGTGCAGACATAGCAGCACTCGTTAAAGAAGCGGCAATGAATGCTATGAGGCGCTTTATACAACAAGAGAACATTGATTTAAACCAGCCAATACCAGCTGAGAAACTAGAGAAAGTTAGAGTCACTATGGAGGATTTCCTAGCCGCGATGAAGTCTATACAGCCATCACTCATGCGAGAAGTAATTGTTGAAATACCCGAGGTACGCTGGAGCGATGTAGGTGGATTAGACGATGTTAAACAGGAATTGAGGGAGAGCATTGAGTGGCCTATGAAATACCCACATGTATTTGAGAAAATGGGCGTAGAGCCTCCGAAAGGAATACTACTTTTCGGTCCGCCTGGCACTGGTAAAACACTACTAGCTAAAGCTGTTGCAACTGAGAGTGGTGCAAACTTCATTGCAATCCGTGGACCCGAAGTACTCAGCAAGTGGGTTGGTGAATCGGAGAAAGCAATACGACAGATCTTTAGACGTGCAAGAATGGTTGCACCAGCGGTTATATTCTTCGACGAGATAGACTCCATTGCTGGCGTTAGAGGGAGTGATCCAAGCGGGGTAATCGATAGAATAGTAAATCAACTACTAACGGAACTCGATGGAATCCAGCCGCTTAGAAGAGTAGTTGTTATAGCTGCAACAAATAGACCAGACCTACTAGACCCAGCCCTACTTAGACCCGGTAGATTTGATAAACTCATATATGTACCACCACCCGATTTAAAGGCTCGGATTGAAATATTCAAGGTACACACGAGAAAACTACCCCTCGCCGAAGACGTAAACCTCGAAGAGCTGGCTAGGAGGACAGATGGATATACTGGTGCAGACATAGCAGCGGTCTGTAAGGAAGCGGCAATGCTTGCTCTACGCGAAGTATTCAGTAAGAGCGGGTCTCTACAAGTAACTAAGATTGAATTAAGACACTTCCTTGAAGCAATGAATAAGATACCGCCAAGCCTGAGTAGAACTGACATTGAGTTATATGAAAAACTCGCGCGTGAAGTCAAGAAAGCTGGTACTAGTGGTGGATTTAGGAGATTACCAACTACGTTCGCCTAGAAACACCTCCACCTTACTACTATTGTTTTTACCAATGGTGTTTAGTAGTTGCCGGGGTCCAGGGATGTAGTTGTTCCCTCCTCATTTAATAGATTTATACGGGATGTAGGTAAGTTAACAGATGTTCTTGTTAAGTCAAGAATTCGGGCACTAGTGGTGATCTCCGCTTCTGATCCAGTAAAACTAGGCGTTTATGCATCGAAACTAGTAGATCACTATGTCAATAAATGGTTTAAACTAGACAAGAGGGAGTTTCACGGCCTTTACATATACCACGATGAATTCCCAGATGCTGTTAAAATAAGGGAGGTATTCGAGGAGAAAATCCATGAGAACAAGAAAATAGAGTTTGAATATACAGTATATGAGAAGAGTGAGAAATATCTCGGTATAACAACACAAATGCTCATACTCGACTTAACGAGAGACCTCAAACCAAACGATATTGGGAGATTAGTTGGTATTGTTGAAGGAGGGGGGTTAATAGTTTTCCTCACACCAAGCTGGGATTCATGGGATACCTTCAACACGATCTTCAAAGAAACCCTCACCATACCCCAATTCCCAGAGCCTCGACACGTATTTATATCGTGGTTTAAAAGGAAGCTTCTCGAACACGATGGAGTGGGTATTTACGATGCAGACAACAATGTAGTGATCAAGAAGCTTAAACTAGAGAGGGAGATTAAAGAGTACTCAAAAAACATTAAGATACCGGAGTCGAAGATCTTCCCAATAGAGATCTATAAATATGCACTAACAATGGATCAAGTCAACGTATTGAGGATCTTAGAGCATTTCTATGAGAAACCAAGAAAAGAGGGGAAAAAAGTCCTTGTACTAACTGCTGATAGAGGACGTGGTAAAAGCTGTGCAATTGGTATTGGCTTAGTTGGATTACTCCACTTGCTTAGAAAAATCAAGCCTAAGTTTAGAGCACTCGTTACTTCGCCTTCTCCAAGTAATGTACAGTCTCTAATGACACTCGCATCAACCGTACTCGACTCTCTCGGCTATAAATACGATGTTGTAAAGAAGTCTGGAAACATCATTGAGATCCGCGGTAAGAAATTCAGTATCGAATACTGGGAGCCAATAGTGATCCCCAAGTTAAAGGCAGACATAGTTGTCGTAGACGAAGCAGCAGGCATACATGTACCACTATTATACAAGATACTAGAAGAACACAAGAGACTAGTATTCTCATCAACAATACACGGGTATGAAGGAGCTGGACGAGGTTTTTCAGTTAGATTCTTAAAGAGATTAAAGAGTATGGAGAACATTGAGCTATACGAGTACGAAATGACCGAGCCTATTAGGTACAATTACAACGACCCAGTTGAAGAATGGCAATTCAAGACGTTACTACTAGATGCTGAACCCGCAGAGCTCGATGAAAAAGACCTAGAGGACGTTGAAGCCAAGAGGCTGATCTATGTAAAATATGATCCCAGGGAATTATTTGAAAACGAGGAGGAGTTAAGACAGTTGTTTGGAATATATATATTGGCACATTATAGAAATGAACCAGACGACTTAGGGATGCTTGCAGATGCACCACATCACTTAATAAGAGCAGTTAAAACAACTAGTGGAAAAATAGTGTGCGCTATACAGATTGCTCAAGAAGGGCCCATTGATGAGAAAATCGTTGATGAACTCCTCCGCGGAGGCAAAATACCGGGAAACATTATTCCAGATAGATTTCTCAAACACGCTAGACTAGTTGACTTCGCCTCTACTATTGGGTGGAGAATAGTTCGGATCGCGACTCATCCATCAGTACAGGGAAAAGGAGTTGGAAGCTGGGCTTTAGAGAAAGTATATGAGGAAGTTAGAGAGAAGGGGATGGATTGGCTTGGTTCAGGATTCGGGGTTACAGAGGAGTTATTGAGATTTTGGATCAAGAACGGGTTTAGCGTTGTCCACATAAGCCCTGATAGAAACCCTGTAAGCGGGGAGTACACAGTACTAGTATTGAAGCCTATTAGTGAGAGAGCGCGGAGACTAGTGGATCTGGCAAGATACGAGTTTAAACTAAAGATACTAAATAGCCTTGGCATAAACTATAGAGAGCTTGAGCCCGGTGTAGCACGTTTACTCCTCATTGACGAGCCCTACGTATACACTGGGAAATCTATAGGTGTTTTATCGCCAATATCTTTAGATAGGCTATGGACTTACTGCAAAGGGCCGATGACGTTTGAAGCTGCTGCTGATTTAATGCACATTATAGCCAGGGTGTATTGGTTGACGCGTAGAGAGGAGAGACCACCTTTAAGCGAGCTACAAGAGTTAATCCTTATAACAAAGGCTCTGCAGGGGTTAACGTGGGAGGAGGTCTCAGAGATCACTGGAAAACCCATTAAAGTACTGCAGGAAATGGGGCATGAGATTGCCTGTATATTCTTCGAATACTTTACGGGGATTAAGCAAGACAATTATACTCCAGGTGTTAAGTCGTCTAATTATAAATAGGATACATTACTACTTGAGTTTCGAGGATGCTCATCCTTGACGATCATACTAAAGACCGATCCCAATAACCCAGACCCCTTAATTCTGGATAAAGCAGCTAAAACCCTTCGGAGTGGGGGTATCGTCGCCTTTCCCACAGAGACAGTCTACGGTTTAGGCGGTGTAGTTTACAATGAGGATGCAGTAAAAAAGATCTTTTGGGCTAAGAAGAGGCCTATTGACAATCCACTAATAGTACATGTATCAAGCCTCTCTATGCTTGAAGAGGTTGCAGTGAATATCCCGGAGAAAGCTTATCTATTAATAGAGAGGTTTTGGCCGGGCCCACTAACACTTATACTCCCAAGAAATCCAAAAGTGCCGAGAATTGTTACTAGTGGATTAGACATTGTAGCTGTGAGAATGCCTGCACACCCGGTTGCACTTGGATTAATTAAAAAAACCGAGTCCCCTATTGCCGCTCCAAGCGCTAATCTAGCCGGTAGACCGAGCCCCACTTCCGCAGAGCACGTTATTAGGGATCTCTATGGACGCGTAGATGCCATTATAGATGCGGGGGAAACAATTTATGGTGTTGAATCAACAATAATAAACATTCTAACAAAGCCACCTACATTGCTGAGACCGGGTGCGTTTGCTATTGAGGATCTCGAGCACATACTAGGCGAGAAAATATACATTCCCAGTTTCGCTAGAGGCCTGGGAGAAGCTGAGCACGCTATTGCACCCGGCATGAAGTACTTACACTACGCTCCCGAGGCGTCGATCATACTTGTTGAGCCAGCCTCGCAGAACATTGAAAGTATGGTTGAGAAAATAAAAACACTAGCATCCAGCTACTTGGAGAAGGGAGTGAGAGTCTGTGTTGTAGCCTCCACGGAGACCATTGAAAAATACACTATTTTAAAAATCCCTATTCTAAACATAGGGTCGAGAAATAACATGTTCGAAGTCGCTCGAAATCTTTTTAAGACCCTGAGAAAGCTCGATGACTTAGGATGTATTATAGCGATCATAGAGGGGTTTGAGGAGAGGGGGCTTGGGTTAGCGGTTATGAATAGACTTAGGAAGGCATCCAGAGAAATAATCCATGTATAGTGTGATAACATGCTTCCACGTGGGATTAATGTAAAGGTGTTAAATAGGCTTGTGGAGGACATGAAAAAGAGTGGTTTAATAGCTGAGAGGCATTCATACAGTATAAGGATCATGTATAGGAACCGCATCGTTGCAAGTATCCATCTCTACCCGGGATACGATAATGCTGTGGTGAAATTGTATGGTGATGAAGAAGCTAACAGAGTAGTACTGGAGACGACAGTAGAGTTGTTGAAAAAGCACCTACCTGGGTTTAAAGTAGAGTTTCAAGTTATAACCCACTAATTTAAATAACATATTGGGATGATAACGCTCTGAAGGTCTGAAGCATGATGACCCCGCGCAGGGATGACCACTAAATTTACTTACAGTCTATAACTGTTTCGTTGAAGAATGTTTATTAACGATGTTTCGATATCAACATATTGGAATAGAGAATGGAAAACAAGTAGAAGAATGCTGGGTGCTAATTAATGAAGAAGGAGTTTTCTGGATCCTATAGAACTCAACACACTCCACCATCAAGGGGCCCTAGACATCCACCCCCGGAAGGTATTGATAGAGAGAGAAGAGTTCTACCACAACCGATTGGAGACAAATGTAATCCACTATGCCCATTATTCGTCTGTACTAGAAACGCGCTTTTCACTGCAAACAAGCCTATTAAAGGTAGAATTGTAAAAGCCGCTCAATGTAGGCTCACGGGTGGAGACTGTATAGGGGGAGAATGCCAGTATGCATCTTGTAAAATCAACGCCTTGCTACCAGATGGTAGATGCGCTAAAGCGCTTGAAAAGAAGTTCTCGAGGCCGCCCGATGAGGAGTTCTTCAGGGAGATGCTTAGAGTCGAAGAGTACGATACATCCGACTTTAGGTAATACTATAAACTATAAATTTCATTAGGGCTTCCACCAATCTAGGAGAACATATCTAACACTCTCTTTACTAGAATCAGAGATCGCTAAAACTAGTTTTTTCCTCACGGAGTGTAGTAGACGTCCAGCGCGTACGAGCTCTATTGGATCTATTTCCTCGCCCTCAAGGTATATTAATACTCCAAAAGGCGCGTGGTCTATTCCAGGACCATGCCTATACACGAGGTAATCGCACCCGAATTTCAATCCACGCCTCACTATAAAGCCTCTCCTCCGTAGATCTTTGTATACATTATACAAAGCTATAAACCTATTCAATCTTGCTTTACCTACCTCAATTAATTCATCGAGGCTTAATCTGCGTTGAGCCTCTTTAACCTCTATTAACTCCTTATCAACGAGGTACGCAGCTTCAACAATAGAGAGCTCTAGAGGTGCTTTTACATCTTTAGTCCTAGGCTTGGGTACTCCGAGGAAAGTGCCGTAGTAGCCGTTCCAATATATTTTATTTGCACACTCATAGTCAAAGACAACTACTCTATTCCCCAGTAGAAAAGACTCGCATTGCCCATTAGGCTTCAAGTCCTTCTCGCCAATGCCAGGTATCGTAGCTCTTCACCAGTGTTTTTGAGAAAGTCGCTTATTTCCTCGAGGTGCTCAAATATGTCTCTGAGTATCAATAAAGCTGTAATATAACCTGAGTACTTGGCGTATACTTCGAAGAGGCTTTTCCTGTATATGGAGTCTATTTCCTCCTCTACACTAAACACTGTTTCCAGTTTATCTAGAACAACCTTTGGTGAAAGCCTTATTTTGGATAAGGCTTCTTCTATACCCTGAACTTGCTTACTCTCTAGACTTATGATCCCTAGGAATGTATCTACTACGTTCTTATCGATGACTATGTTGTTCTCCCCGGCCAAATAGATCCTGTAGGCTACGGCGTCTACTTGCTGTATAATCTTATCGAGGTTTCTAACGATGTTAATATAGATCGGGACATAGAGTGCTACCTCACTGCTTTTAACTAGGTATTGCATTACCCTAATGTAATTCTCCTCTCCCTTATTCTTGATCTCTCTTACTCTCTCATATAGCTTACCCAATTCTACATCCTCACTATGATATCTCCTCAGCATCTCCGCTAAGCTACTTAACTCGTCTCCCACAATTCTACAAATATTGATTATCTCCTCGATGGCCGTCATTTCGACTAATGCTCCGCTCTCCTCGCTCATAGCTATCACTACAGTGGGTACTCGGGCATTAATTATGAGCTAAGAGGGTTTTAAAAATATAGTTTTCTAAGAGGTGGGTGTTTCTGAATATTTGTGTTATAGACGCTCTGGCTAGAGCTACGGGAACTCGATACTCAACCTTTGATGTTGTAGGTGCAGGGCCACGTGTAGTTGCTGGAATCGCTGAGAAATACGGACAAACGACATTCTATACATATGAAGACGCAATTAAGAGAGTTTCAAGACTACTAAGTTGCGATGTTTTTATGATATCTGCTATGTCTAGCGATTATGGTGCAGTCAAGAAACTCTTAACTACCGCTCGATCAAGGGGTTTTAGGGGTAAAATCATTATTGGCGGACCCATAAGCTTCGAGTACAGTAAACTATTGAGTAATTTACCTATAGACTATGTTATTGTCGGGGAGGGAGAAATCCCTCTCACTAAATTACTACCAATGCTCTCCACGAACTCTATAAAAATCTCAGAGATCCCAGCAATAGCTTATGTGGAGGAAGGCGTGGTTAAAGTAACTAGTGGACATATATACACACCGGTAGAAGTACTTAATTCTATACTACCGTGGTCTCGCGTAGATGAAGCCTTCAAACACCCACAGATCTATAGGTTCTACGTCGAAGTAGTTAGAGGTTGCAGTAATTACCACAGACCCCGGATTAAGACATCAAAGTTCACGTGTATAGACTGCAGTAAATGCTATAGCCCCACTCTAGAGGAGAGATTGACTTGCCCCATTGGAATACCCCCAGGCTGCGGATTCTGCAGTGTACCATACATGTTCGGACCCCCGAGAAGTAGGAGTATAGAATCCATTAAGATGGAAGTTGAGGAATTAATAGCCCATGGGGCAAGAAGAATAGTTCTCAGCGGGCCCGATTTCCTAGACTACATGAGGGAGAAGCTCGTGGGTAAAGTACTAACAGACCCGTGCTACCCACCTGCAAATATAGATGCTATTGAGCAATTACTCAACGAGTTGTTTGGTATTAGTGAAGTGAAAAACGGTAGAGTGGTGATCATGGTTGAGAACATTAAAGCATGCCTCGTAAACGAGGAAGTAGCGAGTGTGCTTGGAAAATACCTAAGAGGAACAACTATACATATAGGCCTTGAGACGGGGAGTAAATGGTTTAACGAGGTAGTCCTTGGAAAACCTATTTTTACAGAGGACGTTGTAAAAGCCTCTAAATTACTCTCGAGTCAAGGTCTGCGTCCATATATATACTTAATATATGGACTTCCATTCACCACACGTGAGGTATACCGAGACACTATTGAGGCTGTAGAGCTACTAAAGCTGAGTGGTGTTGAGAAAATAACACTTTACAAATTCATTAACCTCCCTGCAACAGCCTTTGAAGACTTAAAACCCAGTGTAGATGAATTCAGAGATGCCATTAGAGAACTCAAGCGAGTAGTCGATAAGTACAATATGGTTGCTAAGAGAAAACTACTTGGTGCGCGTATTGAAGCATGGCTTTATGAGTCCAAGGGACGTATCTACGGGTATCCAGTAAATCATGGACCTGTGATATTCGTTGAACACAAGGGGAAAGCAATGGTAAGTGGTTGCAGGGGATTAATAGAGGTAACCGACATAGGTACTAGGTTTGCTAGGGGAAGGCTTATTTCGATTTCAGAGTGTCAATGAGGGATTCATACATATTAATTGCTTCTTTGACTTCAACAACCCCTTTAATATACCCCTTCCTATCCAGTAGGTTCATCGCCTCCTCCATGACCTCTAGTGTATAAGGTATACTCACATATACGAGCATTCTATAGAACACATTTATGTACTTCACTAATTTATCTCCTTCACCATGCGCGTTTAAAACCTCTCTTACACTAGGAAGAATTAATTGTACACGCTCCATTAGGCTTCTAGCCCCATTAATAAACACTATAACGGACTCTACATCCTCTGTTTTAACTGCTAGTTTACCCTTATCTATTACCGTCTCGTAGTCGTCTACCAGGTTTTTCAACGAAGACAAAATATCATGTAGACTCATTATTGCACCTTAGCCTTCCTTATAGTGGCAATGCTATTATCCGCTACTCCTTGTTTTTCCAGCTCCACGGGATAGACTACCACAGTGTTCTCGGTTGATTCAACCACCTCCGCTGTAAATGTCGTTTTCCTCTTACCAGCAACTACTACCTCGACGACGTCTCCATTTTTAATACCAAGCTCGGAGGCTATCCACGCCGGTATCTTAGCTATTGGCTTATCAATTGATCTATCGTACTTTATACGTATTCTCTTCTCAGATAGAGTTTTCTTCGCTCCCCTCAATTCCGATGCTGATGGAATAATGGCAAGCAACTTGGAGATATCTACTTTTTTAGATTCCTCTTGCTGACTACCCTCCGACTTATCAATCTCTGGCACGAAACCACCATTTAATTCTCACTTTAATACGCTTAAATAACTACCGTTTCTCGGCAGATGGTGGTTCATTGCCATTTATATTTTCATTGTTTTCATGGCTCCCCACTATCTGCCTCTCAACGGCTTTTATCTCCCCGACCACTCTACGGGAGTTGTTCACTCCTAGTCGCCTAGGGGATCATCCACTCCCCTCGAGTAATCAGGGTTCATGGATTGTTCATCAGCCTCAAGGCCTCATCGGCCTCGGGATTCCGCAACTACTACAATATCTCAGTGTGGTTTATAAACACACCTCACAGCCCTGAAAGACCTTAGACACCAATGAATGTAAACGCCACAAGCGATTATGAAAAACGAAACAGCCTTGTTAAATAAGGAACTCTAATCCAATTTTCTCTACGAGGTATTTTTCAAGCTCGTTTATTTTAACACGCACTTGCATTGTTGTATCCCTATCTCGAACTGTAACAGTATTGTCATCGAGAGTTTGGTGGTCGACTGTAACTGCGAATGGTATGCCTATTTCATCAGATCTTGCATACCTTCTACCAATACTGCCCTCTTCATCATATAGTGCTCTAAAACCTCTCCCCACGAGGTTTCTATAGATAGATCTAGCGACTTCAACCATTTTCGCGTGTTCAGGCTTCCTACCAGTCATTAGTGGAAATACCGCGACATGGTAGGGTGCAAGATATGGCGGGAGTTTAAGGACTACTTTATCCTCTCTCTCCATGTAGGAGTATTCGAGGATCACATATAGCAACCGCTCGAGCCCAAAAGAAGGCTCAACGACGTGGGGGTATATTTTCTCACCATGTAATTTAACCTCCTCAGTCTTTAAGTAGAAGCAACTACTGGGCAACTTAATGCCCGCTAACTCTACAAATCCTTTTTCTCTGAGTTCTCTAGCTACTTCTTCGGGTTTACGTTGGTATAGCGATCGCAGTAACTCCTTTAACTTATCACCACTAATGATCTTTGAGATCTCATCGGGATTTGGATAAGCCTTTTCCTCCTTTACGACAACTGGTTCTTTAAATCTCTTAAATACTGTGAAATCCGCACCACTAAGCTCCGCGTGTCTCTCAACATCGTAGCTTGTTCTGTATGCATACCCAGCGACTTCTATCCAGCCAAATCTCTCAGTATACACCTCCTGGTCGAATGTTTGAGCAGAGTAGTGAGCCCTCTCATGTGTAAGCTTCTCGAGAAACCTAATTTTATCACCCGGTATACCCATGCTTTTTACATACTTGTTTCCAATACCCATCCAGTATGCTAGCCAAGGCGTCTTTACAATTCTCTTCTCAATTAACTCCTTGACGGTGTATTCGATGGGCTCTTCAACTCCTTTAATTCTCTCTTCAGCTGTTACCACTCTCAATTTTTCATCCTCAACCTCTCCAATTACTTCATAAACCTCTCTCTCAGCCTCGGCAGGATCGAAGAAGAATTCAACCTCCATAATGTTGAATTCCCTTAGCCGCAGTAATCCCTGCCTAGGCGAGATCTCGTTTCTAGCGACTCTACCCACTTGAGCGATGCCTAGTGGAAGAGTACTCCTCATTATCTTGAATAAGTGAGGAAAATTAATGAACATCCCCTGTGCATGCTCTGGTTTAAGATATGCAGTCTCACCCTTGTATGGACCAATTTGAGTTGTAAATAGAAGTAAAGCATTGAATGCTGATTCGAACTCTCCACCGCACTCAGGGCACTTCAATCCTTTTTCTCTAACTAGCTTTGTTATCTCACCTGGAGACCACCCCTCCACATTCACGCCTATTACATCCTTGATCAAGTGGTCAGCTCTGTAAACTCTACCACACTTACTACACACGAGAACAGGGTCTGTAAAGTGCTCCTCGTGGCCGCTTGCCCTAAAAACTACTCGAGGATTCACAATGGGTGTTTCAACCTCGATTATATTTTGCCTAGAGTATACAAAATACTTCAACCATTGATTCATTATATTCCTCTTAATTAAAACCCCAATAGGCCCAAAATCATAGAAGCCCGCTACACCACCATATATTTCAAAGGACACCCAGAATATGCCTCTACGCTTAGCTAGGTCGACTATCTTATCGTATAATCCCCTCCCAGACGCACTCATAGTATCTTACCCCTTTGAAACACCATGAATTACATTGTTTATATCTAGAAATTAATTAAAAACAAAAATACCGCAAAATTATGCATAAATCATGGAGAGTATGCATTACGGCGAGATAGCTCTATGATAATACTACTTCATCCCAGTTGGAATGGATATAACGGGTATTATTGCTAGTGCAGCTGCTACATTGCTTCTACCGCAGAGACTTCGAATACTCTGTTTCTCTACATATAGTTTTAAGTTATCCACGTAGTATAAGAATACTCTCCCATTGCCACCACTACACGCTATTCTCCAATACCTCTTCACGTCTTTCCTAACTAATTCAAGTCTTTCATCCAGCACTTTGCCTAGTTCACTGCTAGAGCAGTTCTCGATAGCTCTGAGAGCTGTTGTTATCGAGTATTCATACATATCTAGTACTGTGTAGTCGGCAATCCTCATGTGTAGTTTCCAGTCATTTAAACTTAGTTCTCTACAAGTCTTTATGTTTTCGATACTCAACTTACTTAAGTTATTCTCATATCTCTTGCCAATAACCATCGCAGGAGATATATACATCGATGAGAAAACCAATAACTCCCCTAGCTCAGGATCTACCCCCAGGGAAATAGAGAACTCCCCTGTAAATAATTCAAGTTCTTGAAGGGGATGGGTGAGAAGTCTAAACGGGTTTCCACCCATGTATTTCTCGAGTTTATCTTTGTATTTACTATGAATAATAGGCGTTATACCTAAGTTGCGGTATTTAAATCTATTAATAAGCCACTTCACGGTATCCCAGGATCCCTCCTCCCCCAGATCAAATAACACTACACCACGTAGATTCTTAACTATAGCAGCATAATTTGCAAACAAATTACATAGCCCCTGTCTTAATTCTATAGATTTATTTATATCGAGTATTCATAAAAAATATTAATTAATACGTGTCAAGCGGTTATTTTGATTACTTAGCATTACTAACATGGAGGGGTATTCATGGCGTGGAAGACCATGCTTACAACACAGGTATTTGGATGCGTAGAGAATTCATCATCTCCCTTCGCCATAATAGGAGTTCCACTAGACCATACAAGTACCTACCGTCCTGGAGCAAGGTTTGCTCCACAGAGGATTAGAGAGGCTGCCTGTAATCTTGAGCTATATAGTTTGACCGCTAACATAGTCCTGGAGGAAGTAGGGTTTAAAGACTACGGAGACCTACTCTTACAACCCAATAACGTGGAAAACGCACTTGGAAGAATAGAGCTCGCATTGAAAAACCTCCTCGGGGAACACAGGGAGTTAGTAATAGTGCTTGGTGGAGAACACTTAATTACATACCCAGGTATAAGAGCCTCAATTAGCGAAATAGATACTCTCATAGTGTTTGATGCACACCTCGACATGAGGGACGAGTACATGGGCTCTAGATTAAACCATGCTACATTCCTACGTAGAGTCCTAGAGGAGCAAGACATTAACGTTGTTCACATTGGTTCTAGGGCATATAGCAAGGGAGAGCTAGAATATGCTGAGAGAAGCGGGGTCAAAGTCTATAATATCCTAGACGTGTACAAAGGGGGTGTACCCATAGAACAAGCTAGTAGAGTGTATGTAAGTGTGGATGTTGACGTATTTGATCCATCAATAGCCCCAGGAGTCGGAAACCCAGAGCCTCCAGGTATTACTCTTCCCCAATTCCTAGATCTACTGGGAAGGATATTTGAGAGTGCTGAGAGCGTACGTATGGTTGATATTGTTGAGGTAAACCCATTAGTAGACCATGGAGATGTAACAAGTGTATTAGCTGCAAAGATAGGTGTTGAAGCATCTGGATTATATTATGCAAAGAGGATCCAGTAGACTCTACACTGCTCTAACAATCCTATACGTTCTCGCAACCTTATAGACCATCTCATACATGCACTTTGGGCATCTAACCTGCCTACCGTAGGTTTTAACCATTTCTTCGTAGTCAAATACATAGCCACATTTCCCACACTTATACTTTACCAATTCACGCACCCCCCGCTTAGAAATCTCAAAATAGGTTTTTAAGTCTTGATTACAAATATCTACTTGAATACGTGCTCGGTGATGTAAAAAATCATGCCTGGGCAGGTGTGCGGGGAGGAAATACCGGCGGAGCTATGTGAGCAATTAATAGTGGAGCAGCCATTGATAAAGATAAAGCTTGACGTTAGAAAATTTGGAAAACCTGTGACAGTCATTGATGGATTTCCAAACAATAAGGATTTACTAAAACACTTGGCAAGGTTCTTTAAAACAAAGCTCGCAGCTGGTGGAACATATAGAGAGGATGAAGGTAGGATCGAACTTCAAGGCGATCACAGGCAGAGAGTGAGGCAGATACTAATAGAGGATCTTGGAGTAAATCCAGAAAACATTATTGTAATGAGCTAGTTGAAAGCAGTAAAAGCATACATAAAGCATACATAGTAGGTTTTTAATTACTCCTCAACCTCCATACTTAGAACTTGCATTAACTCTCTAACTCTATTCCTAACAGTCACTTCAGTTACTCCTGCCACATTTGCAATCTCTTTTTGAGACCTTTCTTCACCCAGCTTCTCGCAGGCGAGGTAAACAGCTGCAGCCGCTATTCCAACAGGGTCTTTGCCTCCAAGTAGGCCTGCATCCCTCGCTTTATTAAGGATCTCTACAGCCGTTCTCACAACAGCCCCGGAAAGCCCGAGTGCGTGTGCAATCCTTGGAACGAAGTCTCCAGGATCAGTTGTCGTGACCTTTATACTTAGTTCTCTAAGGAGTAGACGGTAACATCTTGCAATCTCTTTCCTATTAACTCTCGAGTACTCCTCGATCTCATCGAGCGTCCTTGGGAGCTTCCTCAGCCTACAAGCAAGGTAGACGGCTGCCGCTATCACGCTTTCAATACTCCTACCTCTAACCAATCCTTTTTCAACGGCCTCTCTATATATCTTGGCAGCCTCCTCTCGTATGTATGATGGGAGATTGAGTAGATCTGCTAGCCTATCAAGCTCGTTCATTGCCTGTGCTAAATTCCTCTCTACACTAGTTAAAATCCTTGTTCTAGCTTGCCATTTCCTGAGCTTATATAACTGATACTTCTTACTGACTAATGCGTGTCCAGAGGCATCTCTATCAGAGTAATCTATAGCGGTTGTAAACCCCATATCGTGAACTGTTGATGTTATTGGACCACCAGTTCTAGCCCTCCTCTCCCTCTCCTCTGGAGTAAATGCACGCCACTCAGCTCTGTCATCTATAACTCTATCTTCAATAACTTCACCAGTTTCTAAGCAGACAAACTCCGCCTTTAAAGGATCATAAACAATCTTGTCCTGTGGACACTTGGACTTCTTCTCCCCACTCCCACTTGTACTTGAATCCAAGGTTGAAGAAGCGTTCTGAGAATTAGTTATATTATCCTCAAGAATCATGAGAATACACCCCAATACCCTATTTAGACTTGTTTAAACCCCTTATAAACCTAACGCAAGATTTAAAAACCTCCACGTGGAGAGAGCTTTTAAATCCCGAGTTTTCTCAAACCCATTGAAAAACTTATTAAGCATGAGAAAAATAGACAAGATAAGTGGAGAAAGCCGGGTCGTCTAGCGGCCAAGGATGCGGGGCTTTGGCCTAGCATGGAGGAAACCCCGAGACCGGGGTTCGAATCCCCGCCCGGCTACTTCCTATCAAGTTTAAATGGACTTATCTCAGGTCCATACTTATTCTTCGCATCTTCCAATCTACGTTTCTGCTCGGCGAGTATTTCGAAGAATCTCTTAGGTGTATCTGGGATTTTAGAGTAGATTTTCCATATTCTCTCGTATTTTGCAAGGAGGTTTTCTACTCTAATAGTGAAAAGCCTCTCGTATAGATTCTCGTGGAATTCTTTACCAAGCTCTTTCTTGAATAATTCAGCTAGATCACTGTATATAGGGATAAAGCCTGTTGGCGTTGCAATAGCGTCAACATCGTTGTTTACTCTTAGCTCCATCCACTTCAGCCACACTCTCTTATCTACTTTCTCAGTTAAGTACCTCCCTCTCTCATCGCGTAAGAAGTAGTTTACACTAAATATCCTGGGTTTTTCATCGAGTTTCTCCCCGAATCTAAAGTGTAGGTCAACGAATCTACCTGGAGATATCGGTAGGAAGTCGAGTATAGCAAATGGATTGAACTCCATAACACCCACTGCCCCAAGAGTAGCAGCTGTTTTCTCCGACTCTAATGATGCACCCTTAGTTACAACACCATGTTCCCAATCAAGAGACTCCTCGACGGGAACCCATGTATTTGGATCTCTACCACCAAATATCATGCCCTTGACTGGTACTCCATACGGATCATTAATTCTAGGGTCTACCTCCTTGAGATAGAATATACTCGTTGTAAACCTAGCATTGGGGTGTGATGGAGGTATTTCAATGCCTTTCTCGTCTTTCTTACCCGGCCACCATTTACCAGCATAGTTTACACCGGGTTTAGGTAGAGTCGGCTTACCATTCCACCACACCTCTCCATCCTCAGTCAACAAAACATTCGCAAATATAACCTCTGTGTCTCTACGGGTTAGGATATCGTATATCTCCGGGTCATCCACGGGGTTTACCCCATCAATTATTCCAAACATCCCGATTTCAGGGTTTACCGCGTAGGCTTTACCATTAAGATCCCTAATTATAGCTAGGTCGTCTCCTACTACTGTGTCTGCTATTAGTGCGGTCGAGGTCTTACCACATCCAGCTGGGAAGGCACCAGTGAAGTATGTTATTCTATCAGCAGGCCCCTTTACACCAACTATAAACATGTGTTCGCAGAGCCAGGACTCCCTATCACCCTTATCTACGCATAGCCTTAGAGAGAGCTTCTTTAATCCAACAGTGTTCCCCGCATACTGGGTGTTCACACTATACACTACTCTGTCCTCCAGGTCAATGTATATCCTCCTCCTTGCAATATCTCGCGACCATCCGTTTTCATCACGGGGTCCCGTACTATGTAGAAACCTCATGTATTCTATGTCATCTCTAGATGTAAATACATCATAGCATATTCTATACAGTATATTACTACTATGGGCAACATAGGCTGAGTCAGTGACCTGCACACCATATAGCGAGAAAGGCGAATTCTTTGGTCCATAACAATAAAATCCAATGTATAGTTCTTTGCCCTTCATTATACCATTAAAGTACTCTAAGACCTCTCTTAAAGCCTCATTCCTCTCCTTTGTATTAATCATAGGGATTTCGACGCCAGCTGGGACAAGGATTCTCGTGTTCTCTCTATCACGTGCAAGGTCACGTGGTCCATCAAAGTGAACTGTGTGTCTGGGGTTAAATCGAGAGGGGATCTCCTCTTTATTCTCAATAGCTTTACTCCTTATGTATTCAATGTCTTGCTCCGAGTCTGTAATGATGAATATTCTTGAAGGTTTTGTTAATTCAACAATATATACTATCCACTTAAGTAAATTAATGCTCTTAATACGTGACAATTTTTCTAGATTGTATCGATCTGTATACTTAGCGAGAGCGCTTAAAACCTCTTCTCTTCCTTCAACTATACCCATCGAATCCCCGCTAATCACCTATTTAATTAATGATTAATAAAAAGGCTGTTCTCAGAGATGTAGTAAGTGTGTAAACGAAGACGCTATCTTATGTGCTATTCTCAATGGCTCGGGTGTTGGACTATATATACATGTCTCCCGTAGAATGGTGAATGCCCTCTCTCGATCAAGCATTTCTACGTACACTCTTATTGGTCTCCACGGCGTGTTGAAGTATATGGAGTTAGTGTAGACTCTCTCTATTACACTATATCTCTCACTCCAATCCTCGAAGTGCTTTACCAACGCTGCCTTTATTTTTTGGAGATTTAGCGGGTACAAGAGCACTACTATTACGCCTTTTCCAGTCTTAGAGGCTACTTCAGCTGGGTCAACTACATCGAAGCCTGCATAAGTTACTCCATCTAGCAATACGACTTCTCCATTAAACAACTTGGAGATATCAATTATCGCCTCCATAGAAGTGTTCAAATCAACTCTAACACTCCTAAAACCAATTCTATTTACCTGGAGATCACTGTCTAGTTCAACCCCCGCTATTAACGTCTCCCCTCTACCCCCCTTATATGAAGCGGGGAAAAAACCATCGTCATATGCTTCAATTGCTTTAACACTAAGTGTCTGCAAGAGCCTTCTCAACCAATTTAGCAACTTCCTCCTTGACCTTTATTACTTTTGTAAGACCATGTCTACCCATGCTCCTAACCTCCGCAATTAGAATACCCATCATGTCTAGTTGTGATAGTACCTGGCTAACACTCCTCTGTGAGAGTGGTTCAAGACCCCTTCTCCTAGCTTCTTCTAAGTACACGCTGTAAACTTCTCCTGTAGTAGTAAACCCCTTCCTAGTCGCTAGATTAACCGCGACCTTTAAGACTAGTTTTTGCTGAAGTGGAAGAGTTGCAATAACCTGATTCACCCTCCCCTCCTCAACCTCTGCAAGTGCTTTTTTCACGTGCTCTATGCTAATGACTAGTGCATTTTCTCTCTCAGCTACTTCACCAGCTACTCTCAGTAAATCAAGAGCTCTCCTCGCATCTCCATTCTCCCTAGCCGCTAAGGCGGCACAATACGATATCACAGAGTCGTCTATGACTCCGGGGTGGAATGCCTTCTCGGCTCTCTGCTTTAATATAGTGTATAGTTGCTCTGCATTATATGGTGGAAAGAATATTTCTTCTTCCCCTAGACTAGACCTCACCCTGGGATCTAGGTTTTCCACAAAGTACAGGTTATTCGTTATACCAATTATTGATACTCTAGACTTCGATAAGTCCTCGTTTATTCTGAGGAGTTTGTATAAGAGGTCGTCTCCGTTTCTCTTAACAAAGTAGTCTAGCTCGTCTAGTATTACAATGTGTAATCCACTCCAGTTTTCAAGGGCATTAATATACTTCCTATATACTTCACTAATGGCGAGGCCTGTGTATGGTATTCTAAGACCTAGACTAGACGCTATAGACGCTAGCACCTTGTAGGGCGTATCAAGCTTCCTAGTGTTTACATATGCATAGCCTAAATTAGAGCCAATAGAAGACGCCTTCTCCACGAGTTTCTTAACAACATACTTACTTACCACAGTTTTACCTGTCCCCGTTAAACCATATAGTAAAACATTACTTGGTTTCTCACCCTTCGCTGATACAACGAGTATCTCAGCTAGTTTCTTAATTTCACCCTCCCTATGGGGTAGAACATCTGGTACGTAATCAGGATGCAGGATCTCTCTATTAGCGAAAATCCTAGAGGCTACACCGCGCTTTTTAATAATCTCCTCTATAACGTCGAAACTCTTGGATTCACTCAAAACTAACACCCATTAGTAAACACGAGTTGAGTTGTAATACTGGTGCTTTTCCAATCCTCCACCCAATGAATAGATTGTGAAACACTTTTAAGCCCGTAAAGTAAATCAAAAACCAGTGAGAGTGGGCCGGTAGCTCAGCCTGGAAGAGCGCCCGGTTGGCAACCAAGAGCCAGAGTCCGGGAGGCCCCGGGTTCAAATCCCGGCCGGTCCACAACTTGCTTCCTCTAGAGACTTGGTTTTATCCAACTTCTACTACTAATTGTTTAATCGATGGCAAGCACTTGAAACAGTATTTAAGCCCCTATACGCTTGGAGATATTGAGATATGCGTATTGCTTAGGTAGAGGGTGTTTATGAAGGAAGAAATAAACATCCTTGAACACGAGTTGGTTCCGAGGCATGAAGTAGTTCCACCTCAAGAGGCGTTGGAGCTACTTAGAAAACTAGGCATAGAGCCGTGGCAACTACCATGGATGTCTGCAGACGACCCCGTTGTAAAGGCCATTGGTGCAAAACCTGGAGACATTATTAGGATTATTAGGAAAAGCCCAACGGCTGGAGAGTTCATTGCGTATAGATATGTAGTCGTAGAGGTGACTAAGAAGTCTTGACATCTGAGCTTACACACGAGGATCTATGGGTCGTTGCTAAAAAATACCTAGAGGAAAAAGGCTTAGTTAGACAGCATTTAGATAGCTACAATAGATTTGTCAGAGAAATACTACCATCAATCGTCGAAGAGTTCAACGTAGTTCCAATAACAGAGAATATATCACTATACATTGAAAAACCCCGTATTGGGCAACCACAATGGGTTGAAGTGGATGGTACTCCACAGTACAAAACACCCCTTGAATGCAGGATTAGAAATCTAACATACATGGCTCCCGTGGACGTTACAGTTAGATTGGAGGGGGATGGCGTATATAAGGAGGCAGTCTTAAGGCTTATGGAACTACCAGTTATGTTGAAATCGGAAATAGATCCACTAAGTAAGCTAACACCGGAGGAAATTGTTGAGAGAGGAGAGGATCCTAAGGACCCCGGCGGTTACTTCATTATAAATGGAAGTGAGAAAGTACTTGTTGCCCAGGAGGACTTAGCGAGCAACACAATCCTCGTAGATTATGGGCAGGAAGGTAGTGGTATTACCCACACAGCTAAAGTAGTGAGTGCTGCTAGAGGACGTAGATCACAGTTGATAATAGATAGAAGAAAAGATGGTATATTCTACGCTAATTTCCAGGGTCATAGAATACCCGCAGTAATACTCATGATCGCCCTCGGGTTAGATACGCGTGAAGTACTATATGCTGTAAGCCCCGACCCTGCATACCATACATTTGTTTTGCCATCCATTCTACAAGCGGAGCAAGTACTCCCGAAACTAGAGATCCCTCAGGGACTAAGTGATGAAGAGTTAAGACAATATATAGAGGAGTATAGGAAGAAACTAGTTGAAGAAGCACTAGACTACATTGGCTCAAGGTTTGCTATTGGAAGACCAAGAGTGGAGAGAGTGGAGAGAGCACGTAGACTACTAGATGAGAGACTACTACCTCATATTGGAACAGGCTCGAGTCGTGAAACCCGAGTACTCAAAGCAATCTTCATTGGTCAAATGATCGCGAGAATAATTGAGCTCATGCTTGGACGTAGGCAACCAGATGACAAGGACCACTACAGGAATAAAAGACTTAGACTCGCTGGAGACTTACTAGCAACCCTCGTGAGAACAGCTCTTGTTTCATTTACAAGAGAGGTTAGAGCAGAGCTAGAGAAGCAACTCTCTAAGTCCCGTAAAATCGAGTTGAAGGCTGCGTTCAAACACAGTATTATCACTGATAGAATACTACACGCTATGGCTACTGGAAACTGGCCTGGAGGTAGAACTGGTGTAAGTCAATTACTCGATAGAACAAACATGGTTAGTACACTCAGCCACTTGAGGAGAGTTGTATCTCCACTTGCTCGTGGACAACCACACTTCGAGGCTAGGGAACTACATGGAACACAGTGGGGTAGGATTTGCCCATTTGAAACACCTGAAGGGGCAAATATCGGCTTAGTCAAGAACCTCGCGTTATTAGTAAATGTCAGTGTTGGCATAGATGATAAACCAGTAGAGGAGGTACTATATGAACTCGGCACAATACCCGTGGTTACGAGGAAGATCAAGGGGAGATTGATTAAAGGCTACTTGGACGACGTAGTTGAGAAGCTCGAGAAGGGGGAGTTAACCGGTGAAGAGTATGCTGGCTGGAGTAGGGTATTCCTCAATGGTAAGCTCATAGGCTACCATCCAAACGGTAGACAACTCGTAGAAACCCTGAGAAACTTGAGGAGGCAGAGTAAGCTGCCATTTAAAGCATCTGAGTTAAATGTTACACACGTACATACGGAGTTCTTTGATGAGGTAATAGTGAGCACTGATCCAGGTAGAATCCGTAGACCCCTAATAGTAGTTGAAAACGGCAAGCCAAAGCTAACAAGAGAACATGTCGAGAAGTTGAAAACGGGGGAGTTGTCATTTGAAGACCTTGTGAGAATGGGTGTAGTCGAGTACCTCGACCCAGACGAGGAGGAAAATGCTTTGATCGCGCTAACCCCGGATCAATTGACCCCCGAGCACACGCACTTAGAGCTATGGCTACCAGGGATCTTTGGCATAACAGCCTCTCTCATACCATACCCCGAGCACAACCAAAGCCCTAGAAACATGTATCAGGCAGCCATGGCAAAGCAAGCACTGGGTTTAAACTCTGCTAACTTCCAACGCCGCGTAGATACACGTGGACACCTACTACACTACCCGCAGAAACCACTAGTAACAACACGAGCTATCAATGTAATTGGGTATAATGAAAGACCGTCGGGACAAAACTTTGTCGTGGCGGTACTAACATTGACTGGCTACAACATAGAGGACGCAGTTATCCTGAACAAGAGTAGTGTTGAGAGGGGGTTGGCGCGGTCAACTTTCTTCAGGCTTTACTCTACTGTTGAGTACAAGTATCCAGGTGGAATACAAGATGAAATCACTAAACCACCTCCGAGCGCTAGGGGTTACCGTGGGCAAAGAGCATATGAGCTACTGGAAGATGATGGAATCATAGCACCAGAAACCCCTGTATCTGGAGGAGATGTCCTAGTAGGGAAAGTTAGTCCACCACGTTTTATTAGTGCACAGGAATACGCAGTTGGAGGTATTACGCGCCAAGATACTAGTGTAGCTGTTAGACACGGCGAGAAAGGAGTAGTAGATGTAGTTATATTGAGTATGGACGATGAAGGGAATAAGTTAATAAAAGTGAAAGTGAGAGACCTTAGAATACCAGAGCTAGGCGATAAGTTTGCATCGAGACACGGGCAAAAAGGTGTTGTCGGACTATTGATTCCACAGTACGACATGCCTTTCACCGAGGAAGGGGTCACACCCGACTTAATTATAAATCCACACGCATTCCCAAGTAGAATGACTGTTGGGCAATTACTTGAGTCCATCGCTGGGAAGGCGGCTGCACTTAGAGGGGAAGTTGTTGATGGAACGCCATTCGACAAGGAGAACATTGAGAGCCTTAGGCTCGTGTTAAAGAAGTATGGGTATCCGCCATCTAATGAAGAAGTAATGTATGATGGCAGAACAGGTGAAATACTTGAAGGAATGGTGTTTATTGGCATAGTATACTACCAGAAACTACACCACATGGTTAGTGATAAAATACACGCGAGGGCGAGGGGGCCCGTGCAGATATTGACAAGGCAACCTACACAGGGTCGTTCGAGAGCAGGTGGTTTAAGGTGGGGAGAAATGGAGGTTGACTGCCTCGTTGGACACGGCTCAGCGCTACTCCTGAGGGAGACTATGAGGGAGAGAAGCGACTTGGCGAGGATTTATGTCTGCGAGGAGTGTGGGTTTATAGGATACTATGATAGAAACAAGGGGAAGCTTGTTTGCCCAGTGCACAAGGACAAGGCAACGCTAAAGCCCGTTGATGTCAGTTATGCATTTAAGTTATTAATTCAGGAGTTAATGAGTATGGGGATTAGGCCCAGGCTCATCGTTGAAGACTTACTCAAAGGGTGATACTTTGAGCAACGTGCTTACTACTAGAATATCCAGGGTAAAATTCGGTATAATGTCTCCTGATGAAATAAGGAAAATGAGTGTTACAACAGTAGTGACCACGGATGTCTACGATAACGATGGATTGCCAATAGATGGGGGAGTGATGGATAAGCGTATGGGTGCTATAGAGCCCGGTGAAACATGCCCTATTTGCGGAAACACCAGGGATAGTTGCCCAGGTCACTTTGGACACATTGAACTAGCTAAACCAGTAGTCCACGTGAGCTTTGTAAAGTATATTTTAATGTATTTAAAGACCACTTGTGAATCATGTGGTAGAATAAAAATCCCCGAGGAGGAAAGACAAGAGTATCTGAAACTCCTCAGAGACCTAGAGGAACTAGGCCTTATATACCTTAAAAAGAGGCTTCACGAGTATATTAGGAGAAAAGCTGCCTCTACAGCCACGTGTCCACACTGTAAGGCTCCATCAAAAAAGATTAAACTCGAAAAACCATACTCCTTCTACGTACAGACAGAGACCGAGCTTAGAAGGCTAACACCAAGCGAGATACGTGAAAGGCTAGAGAAAATAAGTGATGAAGATGTTGCTTTACTAGGTGGAGACCCAAGAGATGCAAGACCGGAATGGATGGTTTTAACGGTTCTACCTGTCCCGCCGAGAACTGCCAGACCCTCTATCACGCTGGAAACAGGTATTCGCAGCGAAGATGACTTAACACATAAGCTAGTAGACATTGTTAGAGTTAATAATAGGTTGAAGGAACACGTGGAGAGCGGTGCACCGAGAGCGATAATTGAGGAGGAATGGGAGTTACTGCAATACCACGTAGCTACATACATAGATAACGAGGTATCAGGAATACCTGTTGCAAGACATAGGAGTGGAAAAGTCCTTAAGGGGATTGCACAGAGGCTTAAGGGAAAGGAAGGAAGGTTCCGTGGAGACCTAAGAGGTAAAAGAGTGGACTTCTCAGCTAGAACAGTCATAAGCCCTGATCCAAGCCTTAGCGTGAACGAAGTAGGGGTCCCTGAGGATATAGCAAAGATCTTAACTATCCCAGAGCGTGTGACCCCGTGGAATATAGAGTTCCTACGTAAACTGGTATTAAATGGCCCGGAGAAATGGCCGGGGGCAAACTATGTTACACGACCCGATGGAAGGAAGATTAGTTTAAAATATGTCGATAGAAAGGCAGTTGCAGAATCCCTTGAACCCGGTTTCATAGTTGAAAGACATCTACTCGATGGTGATATAGCGTTATTCAATAGGCAGCCATCGCTACACAGGATCTCTGTAATGGCCCACGTTGTCAGGGTGCTGCCCTATAAGACGCTTAGGCTGAATCCACTTGTCTGTCCACCATATAACGCCGACTTTGATGGAGATGAAATGAACCTCCACATACCACAGAGTGAGGAGGCTAGGGCTGAGGCTAGACTACTAATGCTTGTTGAAAAACACATATTGACTCCAAGATATGGCGGGCCAATTATAGGTGGATTGCAAGACTACATCAGCGGAGCCTACTTACTAACTGTTAAATCAACTATTCTAACTAAGGAGAAGGCTGCAACACTGCTGACTACTACAGGCTATAAAGGCGATCTTCCAGAGCCGGCTATATTGAAGCCCAACGAGTACTGGACGGGTAAGCAATTAGTATCGTTATTCATACCAAGAGACTTTAATTACAAAAGAAACTCCAAACTTGGAAGTGCATCTGCACTTAGATGCATTGACGAAGACTGCCCACACGACAGTCTAGTAATTATAAAGAAGGGTGTTCTCTTAGAAGGAGTATTGGATAAGGCTAGTATTGGAAGGGAGGAGCCTGAGAGCTTAGTGCACTGGCTTATTAAAGACTATGGAGAAGACTTTGGAAGATACTTTATGGACAGCGTCTACAAGATGTTTGTACGCACCTGCGAAATGCATGGCTTTACGATGAGCTACGATCACTTAATTGTAAGCAAGGATGCACGCATTTCAATAGATAAATTAATCGGTGAGGAGTTAAAGGAAGTTGAAGAGCTTATACAGCTCTACAGAGAGGGAAAGTTAACTCCAAGACCTGGTAAGACTCTTGAAGAGAGCTTGGAAGACGAGATCATTGACACTCTTTCAAAAAAACTACTCGACAAAGTAGCTGAGGTTATAACACAATACTTTAAATTGAACAACCCAGTGGTAATAATGGCGAGGACGGGAGCACGTGGAAACCCAGTTAACTTAACACAAATGTCTGGTCTACTCGGACAGCAAACTGTTAGAGGAAAGAGATTAGTTAGGGGTTATCAAGGGAGGATGCTACCGCACTTTAAACCTGGCGATATAGGCGCTGAGGCGAGAGGTTTTATTAAATCAGGATTCGTGAATGGACTGGATCCACTAGAATTATTCTTCCACGCCGCTGCTGGTAGAGAGGGACTCATAGATACAGCTGTTAGAACGAGTCAATCAGGCTACATGCAGAGAAGGTTGATCAACGCACTTCAAGATCTCAGAGTATTCTATGACGGGACTGTTAGAACTGCGAGTGGTGAGATAGTGCAACTGCTGTATGGCGAGGATGGTGTTGACCCAATGAAGAGTGATCATGGAAAGGCAGTAAACGTAGATAGAGTTATTGAGAAATTCTTGAGGTGAGAAAATGCAGGGTTATTTAAGTGATGAGGAGATAGACGCGTTACTCAAGGAGTACGGAGAGTTGTTTACACCACAATTAAAACATGAGCTTTCAACTAAGTTAAAGAATGCCGCGAGGAAGCGGGGAATTACGAGAGAGGATGTTATTAAGATAATTGAGTTCACACTGAAGAACTATCACCAGGCTCTCATAGACCCTGGTGAAGCTGTAGGAACCATTACAGCACAGAGTATTGGAGAACCCTCAACCCAGATGACTCTCAGGGTATTCCACTATGCTGGTGTTAGAGAGTATAATGTTACCCTCGGCTTACCCCGCTTAATAGAAATCGTTGATGCTAGAAAACAGCCAGAGACTCCTATAATGGAGATCTACCTATCCGAAGACATTAAACACGATTTAGAGAGAGTAAAGGCTATCGCGAGACAAATAGAGTCTACTCTAGTAGAGAATGTAACTAGAGAGTTCACAATAGACTACACTGAGGGATTAGTAACTTTAATGCTAGATCCGGATATGTTGCAGGATAAAGGTGTGTCTGTGGAGCAGGTAGTAGATGTATTGAAGAATCTTGAGGTCGGAGAAGTGGAGGTATCTAGTGAAAACCCCTATGAATTAAGAGTATTGCTTAGTGAGGAATACTTAGACCCCGTTAAAGTTGAGAAATTGAGGACAAAAATACTTCAAGCACATGTTAAGGGAATATACGGCATAAAGAAGACAATTATACAAAGGCGTGGAGATGAATACGTAATTATAGCTGAGGGGAGTAATCTCGAAGAGGTAATGAAGATCCCGGGTGTGGATTGGAGGAGAATATACACTAATAATATACATGAAGTGGAGAAAGTACTAGGTATAGAGGCAGCGAGATCAGCTATAATTAGAGAAATAAAGAATACTCTAGACGATCAGGGATTAGATGTAGATATAAGGCACATTATGCTACTAGCAGACATGATGACTTGGACTGGCCACGTCAGGCAAGTGGGTAGAATGGGTATAGCTGGTGAAAAACCAAGTGTTTTAGCGAAAGCAACGTTTGAGACAACTATTCAAAAACTAGTTGAGAGCGCAGTTTCAGGTGAAGAGGATAAATTACCCAGTATAACAGAAAACATTATAATAGGCCAAATAATACCAGTTGGAACGGGTCTTGTCCAGGTTTATATGAACCCCCAGCTTATTAAGAAAGGAGAGAGCGAGTTAATTGATTCGAGGTGATGGAGTAGTTGAATAAAGGAATGCCTAAGCCAGAGTTGATAAAAGCTCTTCAAACAGCTTCAAGAACAGGCGAAATTATCTACGGCTCCAGGGAGGTTGTTAAACTAGTTCTCCACGGCAAGGCAAAACTCGTTGTTTTATCTGCTAATGCACCACCAGAGGTTAAAAGAGATATAATGTACTACTCCAAGTTGAGCCGTATTCCAGTAGTTGTATTCGATGGAACAAACATAGAACTCGGTGGCGTTATTGGGAGACCACATAGTGTCTCAGCACTTGCAATAATTGACCCAGGGCAGTCGAAAATACTGGATCTCATACAGGTGAGTAGCGAGTGAGTAATAGGGATAAGGGACACGCTAAGATAACGCCCGAGGAATTTAGATACATGGCTTTACTGAGCGAATTGACGAATACCTCTGTTAGAGACTGTATAATAGACGAGGAGAATAATAGAATAATATTCCTAGTAAACCCAGATGAAGTTGGAAAAGCTATTGGAGCGCGTGGTTTCTACGTCCAGCAACTACGTAAAATCCTCAATAAAAACATAGAGATTGTGGGATATAGCGATAAACTAGAGGAGCAAGTAAAGCTAGCGCTAGCTCCTGCACGGGTAACAGATATGAAGCTCGTAACTAGGTCTGATGGAACGAGAATACTGTACGTAGCAGTAGAACCCACAGATAAAGCACTAGCTATTGGGAAGGGAGGAAGGAATATTCAGAGGCTTAAGTTGATTTTAAAAAGACATTTCGGAGTAGACTCTGTTGTAATAGCCTAGGGAATATTTTTAAGCAAATTATTCAATGATTATCCAAGCTAGAGCAAGGGTGCTTACTTTGCCCGGTAAAAAGGGACCAAATGGCCTATACGCCGCTAGAAGACTAGAGGAGAAGAGGCAGAAGTTTAGGTGGTATCAGCGGGAATACAAGTGGAGAATGCTGAGGAAACTTGGATTAAGAACAGACCCGCTAGAAGGAGCCCCAATGGCTAGGGGCATAGTCTTAGAGAAGGTTGGAGTGGAGTCACGTAAACCTAACTCAGCCCTTAGGAAATGCGTGAGAGTTCAATTAGTTAAAAACGGTAAAGTAGTTACTGCTTTCGTACCATGGGATGGCGGAGTAAATTACATCGATGAACACGACGAGGTAATAATAGAGGGTATTGGTGGTACTCTAGGAGGCGCGATGGGTGATATCCCTGGTGTTAAGTACCGAGTAGTAATGGTTAATGGTGTATCGCTTAAAGCCCTCTGGCTTGGTAAGAAGCAGAAACCAGTGAGATAGGTGTTTACGATTGACTGAGCAGAGTTCATATACGCTCGCAGTAAAAGAAATACTTCTATTCGGAAAGTGGAGTTATGACTTCGTTGATGTCAAAGACCCTAGTTTAAAGAAGTATATCTGCCTAAAGCCCGTTAGACTGCCCCATACCAGTGGACGCCACGAGCATAGAAAGTTTGGTAAAGCAGAGGTTCCAATAGTGGAGAGATTAATTAATAAACTTATGATGCCGGGTAGAAACGCTGGAAAGAAGCATTTAGCATACAATATAGTGAAGAAGGCATTCGACTTAATACACTTGAAAACAGGTGAGAATCCAATCCAAGTGCTTGTCCGAGCCATTGAGAACTCTGCCCCACGCGAAGATACTACGAGGATCATGTATGGTGGGATAGTATACCATGTATCAGTAGATATATCTCCTCTGAGGAGAATAGATGTTGCACTTAAATACCTAACTGAGGGGGCTAGACTGAAGGCATTCAATAATCCAACACCCGTAGAGGAGGCACTAGCCGATGAAATAATACTCGCAGCTAGTAATGACCCTAAGAGCTATGCTATACAGAGGAAGGAAGAAATAGAGAGAATAGCGCTGAGTAGCAGATAGTAACGATGGTTTTTACAAAAACGATTCCTTGCACATTCTACTCATTGACCACATAGTAATTAACAGTAGACTTACCCTTTATTGAATCACCTTAAGTAATCTTTATAAGTGTGATTTTCTATTTACGTTGAAAAGGTATAGGTGGATAGAAGATGAGTGTTCCGCAAAAGCCGCATTTGAACTTAATAATAATAGGCCACGTAGACCATGGAAAAAGCACAATGACAGGGCATATTTTATACCGTCTAGGGTACTTCGATGTGAAGACGATGAAGGAAATAGAGGAGCAAGCTAAGAAGATGGGAAAAGAGAGCTTTAGATTCGCGTGGCTACTGGATAGAATGAAGGAGGAGAGAGAGCGTGGACTCACAATATCGCTGTCATACATGAGGTTCGAGACAAAGAAATACTTCTTCACAATAATTGACGCCCCAGGACATAGAGACTTCGTTAAAAACATGATTACTGGCGCTAGTCAAGCTGATGCTGCAATACTCGTTGTTAGTGCTAGGAAAGGTGAATTCGAGGCTGGAATGAGCGCTGAAGGACAGACTAGAGAGCACGCGCTTCTCGCTAGAACTATGGGTATAAATCAATTAATCGTTGCAGTGAATAAAATGGATGCTACAGAGCCTCCATACAGCGAGAAGAGGTATAAGGAGGTTGTGGAGGTACTCAGTAAGTTTTTGAAGAGTATTGGATATGATGTTAGCAAGATCCCATTTATACCAATATCTGCTTGGACCGGTGAAAACTTAATCGAGAGATCTCCATCGATGCCTTGGTATAATGGGCCAACACTTGCAGAAGCACTAGACCTCTTGGAGCCTCCGCCAAAGCCAATTGAGAAACCACTAAGGCTACCAGTTCAAGATGTTTACTCAATCTCGGGTGTTGGAACCGTAGCGGTTGGCAGAGTTGAAACAGGTGTGCTAAAGACTGGCGATAGAGTTGCCATTACTCCACCTGGACTTGTAGCTGAGGTGAAGTCTATTGAGACTCACCACGTTAGAATAGATAAAGCAGAGCCAGGTGACAATATTGGAGTTAACTTAAAGGGTATTGAAAAGAAAGACATTAAGAGAGGAGACGTCATCGGACCCTTAGATTCCCCACCAACGGTGGCAGACGAATTCACTGCTAGAGTAATGATAGTGTGGCATCCAACAGCCATAGCAAATGGATATACTCCAGTAATACATATACATACTGCTAGCATCGCCTGTAGGATAACGGAGATCACTGCAAAGATCGATCCAAGAACCGGTAAGGAAATCGAAAAGAATCCACAGTTCTTGAAGCAGGGAGACTTCGCAGTAGTGAAGTTCAAGCCAATCAAGCCCCTGGTAGCTGAGAAGTACGCTGATTTCCCACCACTAGGAAGATTCGCTATGAGAGATATGGGTAAAACTGTTGGTATCGGACAAGTACTAGATGTAAAGCCTGCTCAAGTAACAATTAAGAAGTAGATCTCCTCAACACTAAAAATATATGTTTTTCAATCTACTTAGTCAAATAGCGCTTACACCTAGGAAGTGAGGGGATATAATTGTCGATGCAGAGAATGGTTAAAATCAAGATGTGGAGTACAAATGTAAGGGTATTAGAGGACTTTGCATCAAGACTTGTAGATATAGCGAAGAAGAGCGGTGTGAAGATCAGTGGTCCAATACCGCTTCCAACGAAAAAACTCACTATTAGAACACTCAAACTGCCACACGGTGAGGGCAAGAAAAAGTATGAAAAGTGGCAGATGAGGATACATAAGAGGCTACTATACGTCGCCGAAGACGAGAGAGTTATGAAGCAGTTGATAAGAGTGAGAGTTCCACCGGAAGTATGGATTGAGGTAGAACTCTAGAGTATTCATTACAAAATAAGTAATTTAAACCCTTATACATAGATTTTTCCTAGAAGCCGGGGTGCCCGAGCGGCCTAAGGGGCTGGCCTGGAGTACCTAACCTAGAGAGCCAGTGGGGGTTAATCCCCCGCGCGGGTTCGAATCCCGCCCCCGGCGCTTGTATTTAAACCCCTATTTTTAATTAGTTTTAAAAGCTTGATTAACCCTAATATGATAGGCAGTGGATTATCTATAAAAATAGTGCTTATGGTGGCTTTGAGTGAGTATGGCTAGAGAGTTTCGGAGAATAGTTAGGGTCTTAGATACAGATATAGATGGAGAACTACCACTAGTGTATGGGTTGTCAGCAGTGAAGGGTATAGGCTACACTTTCTCCCTTGCAGTCTGTAGAGTTCTCGGATTGGATCCATACATGAAGCTCGGCTATTTAACCGATGAAGAAGTTAAAAACATCGAGGCTGTTGTAAGAGAGCCCTTGAAATACCATATTCCAGAATGGTATTATAACAGGAGGAAGGACTATACTACAGGTGAAAACATCCACTTAACAGGAGCTACTCTACTATTTCACGTTAAAGAAGATATTGAGCGCGAGAAGAAAATTAAGAGTTGGCGTGGAGTAAGACACATGTATGGATTAAAAGTCAGAGGGCAGAGGACGAGAACTACTGGGCGTACCGGTATTACAGTGGGAGTGAAGAGAAAGAGGACTCAGCAGCAACAACAAAAGAAACAATAGGTGGTTTTAATGGGGGATCCAAAGAAATCTAGAAGGTTATGGGAGGGTCCACGTACTCCGTGGAGGAAGGATAGACTACTCGAGGAATCTAAACTACTAGGTGTATATGGACTTAGAAACAAGAGAGAGTTGTGGAAAGCAACTACTATTGTGAGGTATTTTAGACATAGAGCGAGAGCGCTTCTCGCTGCACCAGTTGAAGTTAGAGAGAGGGAGGAAAAGAAGCTTGTAGAGAAGCTCATAGAGCTTGGGCTTTTAAAGGAGGGGGCTAAACTAGACGATGTATTAAACCTACGTGTAGAAGACTTACTTGAGCGGAGACTACAGACCATTGTATACAAGAAGGGATTAGCTAAGACAGTCTATGAGGCGAGACAGTTGATCGTTCACGGCCACATAGCCATCGCTGGTAAGAGAATAACTTCCCCGAGCTATATTGTACCAAGAAATAAGGAGAACCTTATAGGGTTCTATTATAAGAGCCCACTGGCTCATAAAGCTATAGCCCTGCAGGAAGAGGGTTCATAGCACTCAATGGTGGTAAGACATGGCGTTCGCGTTTAGAGAGCTTAAATGGGGAATAGCACACATTTACAGTAGCTCAAACAACACAATCATACATATAACAGACTTGTCAGGCGCTGAAACCGTAAGCATGTGGGGTGGTGGAAAAGTAGTTAAAGCAGATAGAGAAAAACCAAGCCCCTATGCAGCAATGCTGGCCTCATCTAAAGCCGCTACAGAGGCGATGGAGAAGGGTATTGCAGCCCTCCATATAAGAGTAAGAGCACCTGGAGGACACGGTCCTAAAACCCCTGGTCCCGGTGCACAAGCTGCCATTAGAGCTCTCGCAAGGTCTGGTTTTATCATTGGGAGAATCGAGGACGTTACACCAATACCACACGACACCACTAGGAGGCCTGGTGGAAGAAGAGGTAGAAGACTATAGGTAGGTGTAGTTATTTTGGAGATCCAGGTGTTAGAGAAGACTCCTTTCTCCCTTAAATTACTCATTAAAGGAATATCACTACACACGTTGAACTCTATTAGAAGGGCAGTGTTAAGTGAAGTACCCACGATGGCTGTAGATTACGTTATATTCATAGAGAACTCCAGTGTATTCTACGACGAGTACCTAGCCCATAGACTTGGACTTATCCCGCTTAAAAGCGATAATGCACACGAGAAATACAAACCCCCCGAGGAATGCGCTGAAGCCGGTGAGAAAAGGGTTTTTTCAGCTGATTGCTTTGCAAAATTCGACTTAGAAGCAGAGGGGCCTGATTCCGGGGTTTTAGTTATATATAGCAAGGATCTCGTTCCAAGCGACCCCGATATAGTGCCTGTTTTCGACAATATACCGCTCCTCAAGTTGATCAAGGGGCAGAGAGTGAAACTCGAAGCTTTCGCGAGACTTGGACGTGGAAAAGAGCATGCTAAATGGAGCCCCGTCTCAGCGGCTACACATAAGTATGTTCCAAGAATCGACATAAACACAAATGCCTGCACAGGGTGCGGTAAATGCATAGATGCCTGCCCAAGAGGAGTACTCGGGCTCCAAAATGGCAAAGCATTTGCAAAGAACGAGAAAATACTTGACTGCAATCTATGCCGACTCTGCGAACAAGTGTGTGAAGCAAGGGCTATAAAGATCTCGCGTGTCGAGAACGAGTTCATACTATTCCTCGAGTTCACAGGGGCTTTAAGCCCCAAGAAAACACTTATAGAGGCTTCAAATATTCTTATAAAGAAACTAGATGAATTCGAGGAGAAGTTGAAGTCTATGGGTGTTTTGCAGTGATTAAGCTTGGTAAAAAGACAAATCTAGTCTTAAGAGAGCTCATTGAGACTCTAGATAGTTACTCGAGGAAATATAATGCAGGTATATGGCGTGCGGTGGCTGAAGAACTCGCAAAGCCCTCAAGGCAGAGAAGAGCTGTTAATGTGAGCAGGATCAATAGGTATACAGAGCCTGGCGACACAATAGTTGTCCCTGGGAAAGTCCTAGGTGCTGGAAACCTAGACCACCCAGTAACCGTTGCTGCCTTAAGCTTTTCCAAGACAGCTCTAGAGAAGATAAGGAGAACTGGGGGAAGAGCCATAAGTATTTTTGAACTTCTACGTGAGAACCCTGGTGGGAGCGGAGTAAAGATCATTGGGTGATTGAATGCAGGAGGAAAAACCCATACTCTACATTGATGCATCAAACCACATACTAGGTAGACTAGCTAGTATAGTTGCAAAGAAACTACTAGAAGGCTATAGAGTCTACGTCTTCAATGTAGAGAAAGCAGTTTTAAGTGGCGAGAAACAAAGAGTTATTGAAGGCTACAAACTACTCCTCACCGTTAAAACACACACTAATCCAGAGAAGTCTGGTATTAAGAGGCCGAGGAGCCCTGTGAATATATTCAAGCGAGCTGTTAGAGGTATGCTACCAATGGATAAACCACATGGGAGAGAGGCTTATAAAAGATTAAGAGCATTTACTGGTCTACCAGTAGAGTACGCAAATACAGAGCTCACAAGCTTCCCCGAAGCCATGTCGAGTAGACTTCGTGGAGGATACATAAGCGTCGAGGAGGTTTCTAAAGCACTTGGTTGGAGAGGTGGTGGAAAGTGAGCCAGGAGTCTAAGAGTATTAAAATCGTGGTTTCAACAGGTAAGAGAAAGACCAGTATTGCAAGAGCTGTTATTAAACCAGGGAGAGGGAGAGTCTGGATCAATAATATACCGCTAGAAGCATACCCAATCGAAATGGCCAGGGAGAAGATAGCAGAGCCTTTGCACCTAGTTGGAGACCTTGCAAACCAAGTTGATATAAAAATCAACGTTATGGGCGGAGGAGTGATGAGCCAGGCTGAAGCATGTAGAATAGCTATAGCTAGGGGACTAGTAGAGTACTTCACTCAAAACCGTGGCGAGTTAACTAAGATATTTAAAGAATACGATAGACACTTACTAAGTGGAGACCCCAGGCAAACAGAGCCCGAGAAGTGGGGTAGGTATAGTGCTAGGAGGAGGTGGCAGAAGAGCTATAGGTGACTCCATTGCTGTTCCCAGTTAGATGTTTCACCTGTGGGAGACCAATTGGTCATCTATGGGAGGAGTACATTAAGCGGGTTAGGCAAGGAGAGCACCCTGCTAAAGTACTTGACGATCTAGGCGTTAAGAGGTATTGTTGTAGAAGAATGTTTTTATCCCATGTAGAGATAGCAGATGAAATACTCCACTTCCCAAGAATCTCTTAGAGGTGGAATAGTGTCTGACGAGGTAAAACCACAAATAACCATAGAGCTACTTGTCCCAATAGACAAGTATCTACAAGCTGGAGTCCACATAGGGACGCATATATGTACAAAGTTTGCAGAGCCCTTTGTATATAGGATTAGATCTGATGGAGTCTACATACTAGACGTGAGGAAGATAGATGAGAGATTAAGAATAGCTGGTAAATTCCTCGCGGGCTTTGAACCAGTAAAAATAGCAGTTGTTTCTGCGCGCCTATATGGTAGGAAACCCGTGGAGAAGATGTGTAAATACCTACAGTGCAAACCCTATACAGGTAGATTTCTACCAGGGACGTTTACAAACCCCACGTTAAAGTGGTACTTTGAACCAGATGTTGTTGTTGTAACAGATCCTAGAGCAGACTCCCAGGCTCTAAAAGAAGCCGCTGAAATCGGCATACCTGTAGTGGGATTCGTAGACACGGATAACAAGACAGAGTTCATAGACTTAGCAATACCTGGAAACAATAAGGGGAGAAAGAGTCTAGCACTACTATACTGGATACTAACAAGACAGATCCTCAGAGAACGCGGGATAATACCTCAAAACGCGGAGCTACCGGAACCCCCCTCAGAGTTTGAAACACCAATATAGTTTTTCACTCTACACTAGTTTTACTTCATTTACGTTATTCAGTAGAAATCACTGTAGAGAAGTATTAATAACGCATATGACGATAAGAAGCAGTATAGGTGTAGATATTGAAGAAAGTGCGGAAACCAGTTGTTGCGGGTTATTTCTACCCAAGTAGGAGGCAGGAGCTAATCGACTCCATAGAGTGGTCGTTTAAACACAGGCTTGGGCCCGGGAATATTCCAACGGTTTATCCAAGTAGGGTTAAAGGCATTATAGGGTATGTTGTACCTCACGCAGGCTATATGTATAGTGGACCTATAGCCGCACACGCATACTACGATATGGCTAGTTATGGTAAGCCCGAGACAGTATTAATTATTGGCACAAACCACACTGGACTAGGCTCCCCTATCTCTATTTACCCCGGTGGTGTATGGGAGACACCACTTGGAGTCCTCCAAGTAGATGAAGAACTGGGGAAAGTGATTGCAGAGAAGTCTGATCTAGCTGATCTAGATGTATACGCACACCTCGAAGAGCACTCCGTTGAAGTGCAATTACCCTTCATTCAATACCTATTCGGAGACACCGTGAAAATCCTCCCATTGGTTATGGGTATTCACACTCCTGAGGCTGCTAGAGAACTCTCGAGATCAATTATAGCGGGTATTACCGAGTTAAAGAGAGATGTCTTAATAATTGCAAGCAGTGACTTCAACCACTACGAGCCCCACGATGTTACAATTAAAAAAGACATGGAGGCGATTGAGAGAACAATTAACCTGGATACAGAGGGCTTTTACCAAGTAGTATTGAGAGACAACATCAGTATTTGTGGTCCAGGTGGAGTAATGACTCTAATTGAAGTAGCAAAGAATTTAGGTGGAAAATCGCAACTATTAAAACACGCAACTAGTGGAGATGTATCAGGGGATAAATCAGCTGTAGTAGGCTACGCCAGCATAAAATTCCACCTATAGTCTTTGATAATCATGAACTCCTACAAATCATGGTGTTTAAATATTGAGTATTATTAAGCGAAAGTTTGAGCATATAGAGATCAGTATGAGGGAGGATGTTGTCTATCCCGGTAATTGTAGGGAGCTATATGAAGAGATCACTTTAATCCATCAATCCCTTCCAGGCATATCATACAGTGATCTAGATACATCTACAGTGTTCCTTGGGTATAGACTCAACTACCCAATAGTAATTGAGGCAATGACCGGTGGACACCCAGACCTCAAGCCAATAAATGAAAAACTAGCTAAGCTAGCGAATCAATACCGTATAGCTATTGGTGTTGGAAGCCAGAGACCAATCATTAAGTCAGGGTTTAACAAAGAGGTTGTAGAGTCATACCGCATTGTTAGGGAAACCGCGGTAGATGTCCCAGTTATAGGGAATATTGGTATCGCACAGCTCAATGAGTTAAGCATCGATGATGTTAAGAAACTAGTCGAAGTTATTGAAGCAGATGCCCTTGCAATACACTTAAACCCTGCACAGGAGATAATACAGCCCGAGGGAGACGTGGACTTCAGAGATGACCTATTATCGAGAATCAAAATGCTCGTTGAAGAACTAGACATACCCATAATCATAAAGGAAGTTGGCAATGGATTGTCGATGGAGACTGTGGCTAAATTCAGGGAATTAGAGATAAAAATATTCGACGTAGCTGGCTCCTGTGGAACAGATTGGGTTAAGATAGAGGCTCTTAGAAACCCTGGAAATAGTATTTCGAGAGCGGTGGGTTTTACACTATCCGAGGCTAAGTGGGGTATTCCAACACCATTATCCCTAATTGAAGCCCGCTATGCAGCCCCAGATGCTACAATAGTTGCTAGTGGTGGAGTGTGGAGTGGCGTGGTAGCTGCTAAACTAATAGCTCTTGGAGGAGACTTGGTCGGTGCTGCTCGTCCATTTCTGAAAGCCCTGTTAGAACATGGAGAAGAGGGGGTTAGGAACTTTTTAGACAAGTATATTAGTGAGTTGAAAGCAGTGATGTTTTTAACGGGCTCTAGGACGCTTAGAGAACTAAGGTACAAACCCATAGTGCTGGGATTACCGGTGAGGAACTACCTAGAGCAACGGGGTATTAATGTATACAAGTACCTTGAAATCTATAGACGTGGAGTGGTAGCTTGAATGTAGACTATGTTTTCCCAGAAGCCTATGTTGAAGGTGTGGAGAGTCATAAATATCTCTGTAGCTTAGACGATTCATACATAGTCACTACTACTAGTTACAAAGATTTGAATTGCAAGAAACTATATGGACTTGTACCATACGAGAAAACCATGGAATACATTGACCTTGTTGAAGCGTATACAAAGAGATCAATTGCTGTATTATGGAGTGATAAATCTAAAGGAGGCTACACAGGGTATTTACTAAGGGAGAAAACACCCCTCTGCCTACAGGAGGTGGTGGGTAGTAACATATATGTGCTACGTAGAGAAGGAGATACTATTAGAGTAGGCGAGCATGTTGCTTACACCGTGTCCGGAAAAATGGAGGTTAGAAAGGTGAAGTCTAAGTGCGAGGGTTTAATTGCATTAATAATAGATCGACCATGGGAGGAGCCAAGGAAGACACTACTGGTGATTGTGAGTGAGTATAGAGAAATCAATGCTGGAGAAAATACGTGAAGTAGCGTATAAACATGCTTTGATAAACGCCGTTAAACACGGCGGTAAAGCTGATTTAAAAGCCGTTGTTTCAAAAATCGCTGCAGAGATCCCCGAGGCACGTAAGAACCTAAGAGAGTACATGGAATACATTAAGTCAATAGTTGAGGAAGTAAATAAGTTAACACTCGAGGAGCAGTTAAAAATAGTTTCGTCAAACTGGCCTGAAGTACTCGAAGAGAGGACCCAGGAGTTTAAGAAAGAACTTCCACCACTACCAAACGCTATTGAAGGCAATGTAGTTACGAGACTAGCCCCAAACCCTGATTTCTCACTACACCTCGGCAATGCAAGACCAGCTCTCCTAAACTACTGGTATGCTGTTATGTATAAGGGTAAAATGATCCTTAGGTTTGAAGACACTGATCCCCGCTTAAAGGCTCCCTATCCAGATACATACATAGCTATTAAGAGAGATTTAGAGTGGCTTGGAGTATCTTGGAGTGAGGAGTACATTCAAAGCCTCAGACTACCAATATTCTACGATATTGCGAGAAAACTCATTGAGAAGGGAGGGGCCTACGTTGACTTATGTAGCGATAAAGCGTTTAAGTCGCTTAGAAACAAGGGGAAGGCCTGTCCACACAGGGATAGATCCCCCGCAGAGAACATTGAAGAATTCGACAGAATGCTTGAGGGGAAGTATGGGGAGGGAGAAGCTGTTGTTAGAGTTAAAACAGACCTGCAACACCCAGATCTAAGCGTCCGGGACTGGGTTGCATTTAGGATAATTGATACTAGTAAAACCCCTCACCCAGTAACGGGTGAGAAGTACATTGTTTGGCCTACATATAACTTCGCCGCGGCCGTTGACGATCACTTAATGGGAGTAACACATATACTGAGAGCCAAGGAACACGTTACTAACACTATTAAACAGAGATACCTCTACGACCACATGGGTTGGAAGTACCCTGAGACTATTCACTTTGGTAGATTATCACTAGAGGGTGTTATATTAAGTAAGTCTAAAACTAAGAAGTTGATTGTTGAAAGGGGGTTAGAGAGTTATGCTGATCCTCGGCTCGGCACTATACAGGGTCTCCGTAGGCGTGGCATCGTACGAGAGACCGTTTGGAGAATTATAAAGGACGTGGGAATTAAGGGTATCGACGCGAAGATCAGTTTAGCGAATCTCTACGCTATAAATAGGGTAATTGTAGACCCTATAGCCAATAGATACATGGCTGTGAAATCCCCAGTTCCAGTTGTCATTAGAGGGTTGAGAGATGAAGTCAAGGCATTAATACCTATCCACCCATCACGGAGGGAAACCTACACATACACGATCACTGATGGAGCGAGGATTTACTTATCCCGCGAAGACTTCAACATGGTTAAAAACACTGTGTTTAGGCTACTAGGTATGGGTAACTTCGAGATTAAGGGTATTGAGGAAGTTGATGGTATACCACACTACATCGCTGTATTTCACAGCCTTGAACACGATGTTGCAAAGAAGCTTAATGCTCCAATAATCCAGTGGGTTATAGAGGGTGAATACGTGAAGTCAACTATGTTGAAGCCCATTGGATTAGACTTACTCGAGGAGGAGTTACTTGTTGAGAAGAGAATAGTGTCCGAGAGAGTAGACTCCATTGTTCAATTATATAGAATCGGGTTTGCTAGAATAGATGAATTGAGAGAAGACGGCGTCGTATTGGTTTTTGCCCATGAATAGAGTTATTCGTCAATAAACTATATTAGCCACATCCATCCTAGACTAGAATGGGACGACTAAGGGAGGAGGATGACCCTATGTCTAAGCAGTTTTATATAAAATTCGAGGTACCACAAGACCTCGCCGAGAAAACCCTCGAAGCTATTAAAAAAGCCAGGGAAACTGGTGGAAAAGTCAAGAAGGGTACAAATGAAACTACAAAAGCTGTTGAGAGAGGAATCGCCAAGCTAGTTGTAATAGCTATGGATGTGGATCCACCAGAGATCGTGGCACACCTACCAATACTTTGCGACGAGAAGAAAGTACCATACACTTATGTTCCGAGCAAGAAGCAACTCGGTGAAGCAGCAGGGATCGAAGTGGCAGCGGCTTCAGTGGCTATCATCGACCCCGGTGGAGCAAAAGACCTAGTAGATGAAATCATTAAGCGAGTGCAGGAGATTAGAGCAAAGAGTGGGGCGTGAGGAATATATATGTATTTTTTCTCCTACTACATATCTCGATCCTAGTGAGGAGACCTCTATCACTTTGACTAGAGCATTAGACTTCTTAATTTTACTAGTGTTTCATGGTTGTTCAATATGGCTATCTCTCGAGGAACAAATTAGTACCGTGGGGGACAGGGATGACGTATTGGAGGGTTGAGTTGTCTAAGCCCTTGTCTATGTAAATCGCGGAGTCTGGAGTCCTGCGTGAAAATATCTCAACGTTATTTTCTTGTTGTTAGCTTGCGTGCTTCCCTCTCTGTTTCACGTAGTATGACTATGTCGCCGACTCTAACTGGTCCCTTTATGTTTCTAGTTATTACTCTTCCCTTGTCTCTTCCCTCTAGGATCCTCACTCTAACCTGTGTTATCTCCCCGGTTACACCTGTTCTTCCAAGTATCTGTATTACCTCCGCGGGGAATCCTATTTCCTCAACTATGTTTATTTTGGGTGGTTCAAGCAAGATCTTCTCTACCTTTCCACCTTCACTACTCAATGCTACTTCACCACATCGTATTAGACTTAGTGAGAAATAGTTTTTAAAGGCTTTTAAAATTGTAGAGTGGTTAGTTTATTGGAGAGTGTTGAATATGCCGAGAACAAGCACTTGTACATTTTGTGGAAACTCCATAGAGCCTGGAACAGGCTTAATGTATGTATTAAACGATGGGACAATATTGTGGTTTTGCAGTAGAAAGTGCTTTAGAAGCTACCAGTTGAAGAGGGATCCTAGGAGGCTGAAGTGGACTAGGAAGTATGGTATGGAGACAAAATAGTCTATTCCACTAAGTTGATTGTTGAAATATAAAGCCATAGAGTGGATCACTCTTCCTCTTAACCTTGATTATTTCATCTAGTACTGTTTTCTCGTCATCCCTTAACTCGCCATGGTGCTTAGTGAGCCAGGCGACGACGTGTTCTTTGGGTATATCTGTGTACAGTATATCTCCTTCGTCAATTTGCCTCCCCACCATCACCTTGCCCTTGATACTAATAGCTACTCTCTGGCCGACAACCGCTTGCTTTAACACGTTGTCTCTATCCCTGATCTGCATGATGCTACCCACTTCAAATCCATCATCTCTAATCAATGGATAACCTGGCTTAATGGTTCCACCTAAAACCTCAATTCCCACTATTACTGGGTCGCTTCGACGAAAGACATAGCCTGGTATAATCCTTATTTTCCCTGGTCTAACAAGAGACTCTAATTCCCTCAACTTCTCCTGCTCTCTAAACTCCTTCAACCACTTCAAGTAATCCTCGATCAGCTGATATATTACGTTATTAGTGAATACTTTAATGCCCTCCTTCTCAATGATCTCCATTGCCTCAGGCAATATCTTATTGTTGAATACAAGTATAACCCCGTATTCGGGCTTCGACTTCTTCACTACTTCAGCCTCTACAACATCGTTCTTAGAGACTGGGCCCACGTCGGCAAGCCTTATTGGTATATTCTCCCTCTTCAACGCCTCAACTAACGCCTCTAGTGAGCCAAGTGTGTCGGCCTTTACCACTACTCCATCACTCTCTCCCTTAACAATTACTTGTCTCACCTCCTCCAGCACTAATTTCCCAAACTCCTCTACTGGTTTATCCGGGGGGACAACGTATAGTGGAGACCCTGCAATAACGTCTTCTAAGTCTGGAGCCGCTATCTTCACACCTGCAGCGGCTGCTACGATATCTACTTGTATGAATCTCCCCTCATGCATTCTCATGTCTTGTAGAGGCCTTGGTAGTAGGATGGCTCTCACTTTAGTAGCTCTGTAGTTTCCCCTAGTTGCGAGTACTATTGTATCGCCTTTCTTTAGTACACCATCGTATAGTATTACATCTATTGTTGCACCTAGGCCTGGCTCTTCCCTAACCTCGAGTACAATTCCCTTACCCGGCTCATCTCCAGTAATTAACTTCTTCTTCATGAATTGCTGTGAAAGCCCTGCAATTAAGGCTAGTAGCTCAGATACACCCTCACCGGTTTTAGCTGAGACTGGAACTATGGCAACTGTTCTCCTATAATCCCTAACTCTATCAAACCTCTCCGCTTCATACCCATACTCGTAGATCTGAGACACTAACGTGTATATTCTCGCATCTAGCTCCTCTATGGTTTTTAAGCTCTGCTTCTGAATTGTCTCAAGGAATGGCTCGTCGGGGTTTGGCTTCCAGCCTTTTATTTTATCTATTTTATTAGCAGCGATCACGAATGGAACCCTCCTCTCCTTTAAGAGATTTAACGCCTCGCGCGTCTGTGGTTTAACACCCTCAATAATGTCAACGACGAGGATAGCCATGTCTGCTACACTACCACCACGCCTTCTCAAACTAGCGAAGAGTTCGTGGCCTGGTGTATCGATAAACAGCAATCCCGGTATCTCTATTTTAAGCCTTGGAAAGAACTTTTTAAGAGGCTCTGCAAGCTTCTCCAGAACACTAGCTGGCACTATGCTTGCTCCAATATGTTGTGTTATCTCTCCTGGCTCCTTCTTGGCGACGGCTGTTCCACGAATTTTATCCAACAGTGTAGTCTTCCCGTGATCCACATGCCCCAAAACCGTAATTATCGGTTGCCTAATCCAAGTCTTACCAGTACTCATAAGCACCACCATTAACACACAATATTCAAATACCTTAATTAGTAATCAATGCAATACTGCGGTCTATTGATTAACGCGGCTTTATTAAGTCCTCGTATTCACGGCCCCGAGAAGGCTTCAACGTAGAATTTTAGATAATAATCCCTGCATGGATATGAATAAAGTATAAAAGGACATGATTTCATAACAGTGGTGAACCCACCGGGCAACTGGTGGTTGGGTATGCCGGATTTTAAAATAGTAGTAAATGACCCAGAAGCATATAAGTCATTGAAAGTAGTCAAGGTTAAAGTCGTGGGGGATGGAGATATACCATTCACTGATAAAGTAAAAGAGCAGTTCGAGTTGCCGGTAGCTAAAGTGAATAGTAAATTGTATAGCGAGCTGGGTGCAGTGTATGGCGTCGTTGTAGTTAGAATGAGGCGCCCCGACACTGGTGACAAGGTCAAATTAACGTGTAGACTAGAAGTGGATGATAGCGTGCCGGAAAACACTGTAAAGGTGAGTTTAACCAGGTTAATTGACTTAACTGGAACCCATGAACTCGATGGTGAAGTATTTAGAGCTCCTGCTTGGCAGATTAGAATAAATGATGAGAGAACAAGTGCATTCCTAGGTTTAAAAATAGGGGATGAAGTGCCAGGTGGGGTTATTGGCTTAAAGAATGTAAAACTCGTTATAACTGGTGGGAGTGATATTAGTGGTTTTCCAATGAGACCCGATATCCCAGGACCCGTTAAGAAACGCGCACTGCTCTCTGCCCCACCAGGCTTCCACCCAAGGGAGGATGGTGAGAGGAGGAGGAAAACCGTTAGGGGTAACACTATAGCGCCAGATATTACACAGATAAATACTAAAATAAAGCGTATTTAATCCATATATTAAACTAGGTGATTTATTGCCTATTAAGATAAAACCACCCGAAGTAAATATCGGTGTTGTTGGACACGTAGACCATGGCAAAACCACCCTCGTCCAAGCTCTCACGGGGATTTGGACGGCTAGGCATAGCAAGGAGATCGAGCGTGGAATGACCATATTCCTCGGCTATGCTGATGGAAACATAGCTACATGTCCATCACTAAACCCTCCAGACTCCTATACAACCGAGCTAGTGTGCCCTGACGGTAGTGAAGCCCATTTAATACGTAGAGTAAGCTATGTGGATGCGCCAGGTCACGAGGCGTACATGACAACTATGCTGAGCGGTGCGATGATCGTGGATGGCGCTATACTCGTAGTTGCAGCGAATGAGCCGTGTCCACAACCGCAAACAATAGAGCACCTCACAGCACTAGAGATTCTTGGGGTAAAAAACATTGTAATAGTACAGAACAAAGTCGACGTGGTCTCAAAGGAGAAAGCCCTTAAGAACTACGAGGAAATCAAGAACTTCGTTAAGGGGACAATAGCTGAAAACGCCCCTATAATACCCATTAGTGCACTACACAAAGTCAACATCGACGTTCTCTTACAGGCGATACAGGAGGTTATTCCAACACCACAACGCGACTTCTCAAAACCACCATTAATGTACGTTGTAAGAAGTTTTGATATCAATAGACCTGGGACACCGTATCACATGATCCAAGGTGGAGTTGTGGGCGGGACACTACTACAGGGAAAACTAAGACTAGGGCAGGAGATAGTGATTCTACCCGGGGTAAAGGTACCGAGAGAGACTGGTAAAACAAAGACATATAGTTATGAACCAGTTGTAACAACCATAGAGGAGATTAGGTATGGAGACTTAGAAGTCGAAGAGGCGTCACCAAGTGGTTTAATAGCCATAAGGACTAATCTAGATCCTTCACTAACGAAGGCAGACCAAATGGTTGGCTCTCTAGTTACAATACCGGGTAATAAAATCCCCGTTACTACGTCCATAGAGATCACCTACCACGAGCTCGAGAGAGTTGTTGGAGTGAGGGGTCAACCGACTAAACTCCCCCCACTCCAAGTGAATGAAAAGGTAATAGTCGCTGTTGGCGCAGCGACGAGAATTGCATCTATCAAGTCGCTTAGAAAGGATAGAGTTGAGTTGAAACTAGAAGAGCCGGTTGCTACGTGGAAGGGGTCGCGGATAGCTCTTGGAAGAAGGGTAATGGCGAGGTGGAGGCTTGCAGGCTGGGGGATCATCGAGAACGTCTACGAGTAGTGGACGCCCAATAGTGGTACTCGATACAAACATGTTAATGCTACTAGCTCACGGAGTCAGAGTATTTGATGATATTAGCGAAGCCCTAGAGGCAAAACCACGCTTTGTAGTTATTAAGCCTGTTTACAATGAACTAAGAAAACTCGCTAATAGCTCAGAGGATAAGACTAGGAGAAGCGCTGAGTTTGTTCTCAGTGTAGTTGAGAAGCTCTGCGAGGTTGTGGACTACATGGCTAAAAACGGGGAAACCGTGGATGATGCAATTATTCGATATGCACTGGAGAATAATGCAATAGTGGCTACTAATGATAGAGAATTGAGGAGGAGGCTTAGAAGCCTCAATATCCCAGAAGCTTATCTAAGAGAGGAATCAATGAGGATTCACGTTGAAGGATATTATAAATAACCCTGATTTTTATTAGGAACAAGGTCGTGGATTAAATAGGTGCTTTCAGCAATGTTCGCTCTCGTCGAAGTAAAGGACTATGTGAGAATCCCACCATCAAAGTTTGGCAGACCACTAGAGGAAGTTGTCCACGAAGAACTCAGGAATAAGTATGAAGGAGCCTTGATTGCTGTTGAAACCGAGGGGAGGAAGCCTAGTTTAGGCATAGTATTATCGATCACGGAAGCTAACTGTGACCCACTGGGGATGATAATACCGGGTGATGGGGCTTCATACCATAAAGTAACATTTAATGCACTAGTATTCATGCCTTTTGAAAAAGAAATCGTTGAAGGACAAGTAGTCTCAGTGACTAGAGCAGGGCTATATGTAAATCTCGGTGTGTTAGATGGATTCATACACATTAACCAAGTAGCAGATGAAAGAGTAGTCTTTGACGCTGCAAGAGGCTCACTACTACTAGAGGAGTCACGGAGATACGTTGAGAAAGGAGATGACGTTAGAGCCAGAATATATGTAGTTAGCACTCTACCAGGGAAGGGGCTTAGAATACACATGACGATGAGGCAGCCGTGGCTTGGTAAACTCGAGTGGATTACGAAGAAGGAGGGGTGAATGCATAAGTGAGTAGTAAATCTAGAGGTAAGCCATTTAAAGCGTGTAGATCGTGTAGAGCCTTGGTTGATAAAGAAGCAGAGGTTTGCCCTGTCTGTGGATCAAGGGACTTCACAGATGAATGGAGTGGAGTGGTTGTCATTTTAAACCCCGAGGAATCAGAAATCGCTAAGCTACTCAATTTAAAGAACAAGGGTAGGTTTGTTGTCAAAATCGAGTAGTATAGCGATCCCAGTTCTCCAACTCCCCGTTGAATATAGGAGAGAACTCTCTATTCCCCAGGGAACACTCCACATATCCAAGAACAGGGGGGTTATTCAAGGTCTAAGAGGAGACGCCACCGTAGGCGATGTAGTCTCTGAAAGACACTTCTCAAGCCTAAAGATCGTGGATTTCAAAACTAAGAGGCTTAGGCTCGTAGGCTCGGTGGAGCAGTGCAACCAAGTAGTATTAAACCCCCCAGGATCTATTAGTATAAACAGCATTACAATACTACAAGCTCACACGCAAGGCGTTATCTGCGTTATTGGCGAAGAAGACCTCTTAGTTATTCCACTACTTAAAAAAGTGGGTAATGTAATTATCTATGGACAGCCAGATACTGGGGTTGTAGAGGTAGTGGCATTAGAGGAAGTGGCTTTAAAGGTGTTTAAAATACTTATACCAGCTATAGTAAACATAGTTTAGTGTCAATGGTGTTTTACAATGGGTAAACACGTGAAGTTACTAGATAAATATGATGGAGAAGTAATTGAGGAGAAGTATAATGGGATTATAGAGAGGTATGAAGTGAAAATAAGGATCATGCATTTTGGAGAGGGAACTCCGAGTAGAGGCTTATTGAAAACAGGGATTGCAAAACTCTACAATAAGGACCCATCCTTGGTGTTCATAAGGAGAGCGGAGACGAGGTATGGTTCGCCCGAGACAATTATCGAGGCGCATATCTATAATAGCCTAAATAGAGCAAAGCTATTTGAACCAGAACACCTAATTAAAAGAGATGAGGAGTCATATAAGAAGATAACGGAGACTCAGATTCAACAATGACTGGTGATCAGGAGATGCCATATATTCACAAACTATATGAGGTAGACTACAAGAATTGGACTATTAAGAGGAAGAATAAAACATGCCCTAGATGCGGGTCCTTTATGGCTTTCCACAAGCAACCAGCTCCTAGGTGGCATTGTGGAAAATGCAGCTATGTCGAGTACGTTAAGAAATACTGATCCATATGAGTGGATGTATGTCTCTTTTAAACAAAGAATATGAACTCTACGTTTCAGTTAAACCAGTTGGAAGAGAGATAAGAGTCTTAGGTATAGAGTCCACAAGTCACACTTTCGGAGTTGGAATTGTAGAATATAGTGGTGGCAGAGTAAAATTCCTTGCAAACGCGTACAGCCAGTATAAGCCAACTAGCGGTGGTATACATCCCCGCGAGTCTTTTCTACACCATGTTAACAACGCACCCAGTGTATTAAGAAAAGCACTTGAATTAGCCAAGCTAGGAATCAAAGGAGTAGACGCCATAGCTGTGGCTGTAGGCCCTGGTCTAGGGCCATGCCTAAGAGTCGGCGCTAGCTTAGCCCGCTTCCTCTCCGCTTACTATGGAAAACCCATAGTGGCTGTAAACCACGCAGTAGCCCACATAGAGATCGGGAAGCTTGTCAGCGGATTTGCAGACCCCGTGATCGTGTATGTATCAGGGGGGAATACCATGATACTCGTTCAGAAGAATAAAAAGTATAGAGTTATGGGTGAAACACTAGATATACCACTAGGCAACCTACTAGATACTTTCGCTAGAGAAGCAGGTATTGCACCACCCTATGTTGTAGAGGGGAAGCATGCTGTTGACATTTGCGCTGAGTGGAGTCACGAGTATATAGCCTTACCCTACACTGTTAAAGGCTGCGACTTAAGCTTTTCAGGGTTGTTAACCGCGGCTTTAAAGATTGCGCGGGAGACCCGCGGGGATAAGGAGAAACTAGGAGCTGTGTGTAGAAGTCTCCGTGAAACAGCCTTCAATATGCTCGTTGAAGTAACCGAGAGAACTCTTATGCTAACTAGTAAAAATAGTATTCTACTAGTGGGGGGTGTTGCCTCAAATACAGAGTTACGGAGGAAATTTGAGTATATTGCAGAGCACTATGGAGTAGGCTTCTATGGTACTCCACCAGAGATTGCTGGTGATAATGGACTCATGATAGCCTACACAGGCTTACTTCACTACTTGTATGGATTGATCAAGGAGCCCAACAGCGTATTTATAAAGCAAAGGTATAGACTCGACGAGGAGGAATATCCATGGCTACCATAGAGGGTCGGAACACTATTTTACTGTCACGTGGCGCAGAGGCGGAAGTGTACCTAGTGGACTTCTTTGGACTTAGAGCCGTTATGAAGAGAAGAATTAGTAAAAAGTATAGAGCGAAACTATTCGACGAGGTTTTTATAAGAAATAGAACGAGGGTGGAGGCGAGAATACTCAGTGAACTATATGAAGCGGGTTTAAGTGTTCCAAGCGTTTTATTCGTTGACGAGGAGAACGGTGTCCTCATAGTTGAGTACATTGAGGGGGTTAGGGCTTCAGAAAGCTTTGAGAAGTTTGATCTAGGGAAAGCTACTTCTATATCGCGTAGAATCGGGGGGTTTGCCGCTAGAATGCATAGTCTGGGTATTTATCATGGAGACTACACCCTTGCAAATGTCTTACTAAGGGAGAGTGAAGTATATGTCATAGACTTTGGATTATCTGGCTATAGCTCAGACGTTGAGGAGTACGCTATAGATCTTCACTTAATGGCTAGAAGTATAAAGGCGAGTAGACCGCTCGATGCAGAGGTATTAATCAAAGCCATGTTGGATGAGTATGGAAGCCACTATAGGGGGGATTACCGAGAAGTAATAAATAGAATGAAGGAGATTAGCGTGAGGGGTAGATATATTGATAGAGAAGTACGTAAAAGCATTATGAGGGAGCGCTATATTGCTTAGAATATGTCTTGCAACCAGCAATGAACATAAACTACGAGAAGTTAGAGCGGTTGGGGGAGAATTCGGAGTAGTTGTTGAGCAATGCCCAGCACCCAAAATAGAAATACAGAGTGAGTCGATAGAGGAAATAGTCTTAAAATCAGCTATGCTTGCCTACTTCTACCTAAACAAACCCGTACTCGTAGAGGACGCTGGCTTATATATAAATGCGCTGGGTGGGTTCCCGGGACCATACAGTAGCTACGTATATAAAACCATCGGGATAAACGGCGTATTGAAGCTACTGAGAGAGATCCCCGATCGAAGGGCTTGCTTCAAGTCAGCTGTTGCCTTAGTCCTAGGCGATGTATTGTTAACAGCTAATGGTGAAGTCTGTGGATATATAGCTAACGAACCACGGGGTACTAAGGGATTCGGCTTCGACCCAATATTCATACCTAACGGAGAGACACGCACTTTTGGAGAAATGGAGTTAGAGGAGAAAAACAAGTATAGTCATAGAGCTACCGCGGTGAGACGCGTCTTACAGAAGCTACTATCCCTACGTAGTTATTAGGTTTATAAGCTGGATTAAGTATCACAAGTGATAATGACTAGGTGCTTTCTATGAATAAGAAGCGGGATAAGGGACAATCCCACTCAACTAGGCCGGCTAGAGCGGGGCCTCCGAGATGGCTAAAACTAGACATGAGTCCAAGCGATATAGAGCTACTCGTAGTAGAGCTGGCTAAGAAAGGCTATCCACCCTCAATGATAGGTATTATACTTAGAGACCAGTTTGGAATACCACTTGTGAAGCAAGTTATTGGGAAGAAAATCGAGCAAATCCTCGAGAAACACGGCATTAGAATAGTTGTCCCAGAAGACGTCTTTAATTTAATGAAGAGAGCTGTAAACCTTAGGAGACACCTAGATGAACACCCTAAGGATATGCATAGTAAGCGTGGCTTGATAGAAATAGAGTCGAAAATACATAGACTCGTCAAATACTATAAGAGAGTTAGAAAACTCCCAGCGGATTGGAAGTATGATCCCGAGACTGCAAAACTCATAGTCTCCACTGGTATATATAAATTCCAGGAGGCTGCATAGCTTTTTGCCCTAGGCCCCCAGCCATTGGTGGTTTATTGAGTGAAAAGGCCTTAGCTGAGTTTATCGAGGAGTATCGGAGCCTCGTGATAATACCGGATACTTCGCTAGACTCACTACTATCAGCCTCAATAATGTATAAGAAGCTACTAGAACACGGGTTAGATGTAAAAGTATCGATCAATCATAGAATAATCCTCGACTACCCCGACGACCCCGCAATATTATTGAATCTCCCAGGCTTAAACAATAGTAAGCACTTATCAATTACTAGACTCGATGAAAGATCCTCTACAGCGGCAACAGTAGTCTCTATACTCGATAAACTTGTAGGAGTGGATAAATGGGATAAACTACTAGCAGTAATCGCTGGTCTCTACCACGGCCTCTACGATTTCAAAAGTGGATTATTTCAAGGTATTGAAGACAAGTATGCTAAAGACCTTGTAAATGAAAAAATTCTAGTTGAAGTACCTGGCTTGCGGCTGTGGGGAGCTAGAAGACTCGGTCTACCGGCTTCACTCGCGAGGACTCTAATGCCCTTCATTCCGGGGCTAACGGGGAATCTTGATAAAGCAATAAAACTAGTCTCAGAGGTTTTCAAAGTACACGATGCTACTCAAGTAAAGGTGAAAGAGTTAAGAATCGATGAGAACAAGGACTCGGTTTTACAGTTAATAAAGAACTTGGCGGAGATTGAGAGAGACCCCCACTTCGCCTTTAAGCTACTTGGAGATTTCTACATAAATCTACAAGACCCCAGTGGAGTATTAGACGTTGAAGCACAGGAGTTTATTGGAGCCCTTATAGTCTATAATAGCCTATGCCGCAAGTGCCCTGAAGACATTCTCGTGAGCACTATTGATAAGTCTATTTTCACCCAGATACTTACAATCTATGATGGCAGTATAGATGTAGTTGCACGTGAAATAGCTCAATCCATAGATGCAGTTAGACGTGGAGGAGTAGCTAGTGGATTATCTACTATAGAGCGCCCCGACGTACTTGTAGATATTCTCGCTTACATGGAGTGGCTTCCGAAGGATAGAGTTGTTAAATTAACTGGGGATAGCGGGGTTTACACTGTTCTCAGAGAATTGCTTCGAGTTGGCGTTAAACCCCTAGATGCTTATTCATCCTGCGGAGAGGACCAGGTATGCACAGTAAAGTCATAGGGGCATTAGAGTTAAAGTCTAGTGATTGCATTGCTTTAGAGTCGATTAAGAGATCACTAGCTCCCGACAACACTGTTACGCCAAGGGACATGTTCATTAGAGAGGTATTTGAAAGAGCGAAAGACACGTGTATTTATAGATTAGAAGTCGAGGTGGAAGGAGACCTTGCCCACGCGTTGAAGAGATCTTCATCGACGGTGAACGAAGTGCTTTTAATAATTAAGTCTATTCTACGGGCACGTGAAGGACTCGAGAGATAAGCATTTATGGTTCGTGAAGCAATATGTTTTTAAAGGATTATTCTTTTTAAGTGATTAGTGGTTTAACATAGGTGTACTATAAGAGGTGCTTTATTAGCGTGGCATCGCGCCCGGTAGTGAAAGATAAGTGGAAGATGAAGAAGTGGTATGATGTAGTAGCTCCAGAGTCTTTTGGAGGTATTAGTCTAGGTACTATACCCTCAGACGATCCAGATAAACTCATTGGGAGAGTCCTAGAGACTACTATGTATGATTTAACAGGAGACATTACACAAGTTCATGTAAAACTATACTTCCAAATAGTCAAGGTGGAAGGGGATAAGGCATATACTAGGTTTAAAGGACATGAGCTAGCAAGAGACTACATGAAGAGCTTAGTGAGGAGGAAAAGTAGCAAAATACAGGGTATTTACAATATTCAGACGAAGGATGGATACGTTCTAAGAATAACTATTGTCGCCTTGACGAGTTATAGATGTAAGACAAGCCAGAAGAAAGCTATTAGTAGAATTATGAGAGAATACATATACCAAAAAGCATCAGAGTTGAACTTCGATGACCTCGTACAGGAAATACTAAAAGGAACTATTTCAAATGAGATAGCGGAGAGAGCGAGAAAGATCTATCCTATAAGGAGAGTGGAAGTCTACAAAACAAAACTACTCATGATACCATCACCTGAAGGACCTAAACCCGCAGTCGTAGTTTCTCCAATACAATTAAAGAAGTCTATTGTGAAGTAGCACTAGTACTTTTTAAAACCGTATGCCTCACCTTTCAAAGCGGGAAGGAGGTCTGTTCCCCCACGTAGAAATAATTGAATGCTTTGTATTTAATAAAATTCGTATTTGATGAAAATGGTGGATGCATTGGTAAAGGCTATTGTACTTGCCGCTGGTGAGGGAACGCGCCTTAGGCCGATCACGGAGAGTAGGCCTAAATCCATGATCCCTGTTTTATGCCGGCCATTAATTGATTGGCATTTGGGTAATTTACTTAATGCAGGGGTTGAAGAAGTCTACGTTGTTGTCGGCCACATGAAGGAGCATGTTGTAAAGTACATTGAGAGTAGAGGGTATAGTGGAGTGAAAATAGTTGATCAGGGGGAGCCGCGGGGAACGGGGGACGCTATTATCAAGGCTAGTGAAAGAATTGGTTATGGAGAAGACGTCTTAGTTGTATACGCAGACATCTTCCTCGAAGAATGGGGCATTTACAAGAGGCTCGTGGAGGAATCCGGCTACTTTATAGTCGGGGTGGAAGTCCCCAAACCCGAGGATTATGGAGTCATCTACGTTAAGGATCAATACCTGTATAGGATAATGGAGAAGCCCCAAAAGCCAGAGTCAAACCTCGTTAATGCAGGCATATATAAGTTAAATACAGGCGACATATTGGAGAATAGGGATTTACCAGTTAGCCCAAGAGGGGAGATCGAGGCAACGGACTTAGTTACAAAGATAGCTTCTCGTAGACCAGTTAGGGTTTTAGCTTATGGGAAGAAGTGGATGGATGTAGGTAAACCCTGGCATGTAATAGATGTAAATAAACTAGCTCTTGACGGTATTAGCGGTAAAGTTAGAGGCGAGGTCAAAGACCCTGTATACATTAAAAACAAGAGTAGAGTCTACATTGGTGAGAATAGCACAATATATCCATTCACTACAATAGAGGGCCCAGTGTACATTGGAGAAAGAGTAGAGGTGGGCCCCAATGCATACATAAGACCATACAGTGTTATATGTAGTGGATCAAAGATAGGGTTTTCAGTAGAGGTAAAAGAGAGCGTTCTCTTCGAGAATGTTCATGCACACCACTTAGCATACATAGGGGATAGCGTTATATGTGAAAACGTAAATCTAGGTGCTGGTACAGTACTTGCAAATCTAAGACACGACGATGCCACAGTAAAAATGACTATTAAAGGAGTGAGAGAAGATACTGGTAGGTTAAAGCTCGGCGCAATAATAGGAGCAGGCGTCAAGACAGGTGTAAACGTCTCAATTATGCCGGGGGTTAAAATAGGGTCAAACACCTGGATACTGCCGGGAGTTGTTGTCTATAGAGATGTACCGAGTAATAGTATATATCCCCCAAGAGAGAAAATAGTATATTGAGTGGCAAAGAATGAGCTCTGAATTCGATGTAGAGGATTTTAAGAAGAAGTATCCACGATTAGCAGATGAACTACTTGGGGGTAAAACTAAGAACTTAAAGCTTAAAGTTGATTTAATAGACCCGTGGAGGGGCTACGTCCCCACAGTTGTCGACTATATTAGAAGGTGTAAGAGTATTGAGGAAGCTAATGAAGTCTTAGACTACCTAGTTAAGAGAAGTGAATTAACCGTTGAGGAAGCAGAGAAATATAGAGAGATATTGAGAAACGGGGGTATTGAGGCCTTTGGGGGTAGAAAGGAGGACAACTACTACTATAAAGAAGCTAGGAGGTTCTGGAGTAGAATTAGGAGAAAACGGATTAAGAGCGAACTAGAGCCAGGCGAGGAATGACCTACTTAGACTTCGCGGCAACTATTTTAATTACATCATCGTCTTCGAGTGTGTGGGATTCTCCTACTCGTCGCTTCAACTTCGCGTCGATCGCATATAGAAAGCTCTTCCCGAGATCCGTGTGCACCATGTACGCTAGTTCTCTAGCCGTGGTTCCTTTCTCGACAATATAGGCGTCTGGCAGTATGTTCCCGTAGTGATCAGTGTATTTGTTTTCATCTTCAACGGGGTATACGGTGATCATGTGGAGTTTCTCAAATACCGCCTTCCTCAATAGTTCTTGAATCCCTGTAGAGCCGTAAACCCTCAATACGTTTTTATCAATGAGCTCTAGTGCTTTCAATTGCTCACTCGTAATACTCCTCGCTATTAATCGAAACTCCTTGTCGCCGGGTAGGTAGTCTATAACCCCTGATTGACTAGCCTTCCTTAGTATTAATTCAGCGAGAGCACTTACAGGAACTACGTTCTCCACGCCGAATCTCTCCATTAGCTCCTTAATGTAGTCCCTCGACTCGGGGTAATCTGCTTTATTAGCAGCTATTAGTATGGGTTTTGAAACCTCTCTTAACTTAACTGCGAATTCATCGACATCGCTCTGGCTCCATAAACGCGGGTCTTTGTTCTCCAACCCCGCTGCCTTAATTGCTTCAATAACATTTCTCTTCTTAATACTGAGGCCTGTTAAGTTCTGGTAGATTGCTTCTAGGGGGTTTTGACTAGTTACAATAGCTCTCGATATCTTACTACTCCACACCCTCTGAACAACGCTCTTGAACCACTCATCAATCTCTCTTCTAATCAACTCTGCCTCTTCAACGGGGTTGTATGTACCTGGTTTGCCTTTATTCCCCTCGAGGTCTGTTGAACCAGATGCGTCTACCACGTGTATTAATACATCTGCTTGCCTCAAGTCATCCATGAACTTATTTCCAAGTCCTCTACCCTGGCTAGCTCCCGGTATTAAGCCAGCTACGTCGACTACTTTAACTGGGATAAATCTGTCTCCTCGGGTGCAGAAGCCGCTTCTTGGATTGCACCCTGGTAGTCCGAGCTCTACGTGGACGCACTTCTTCCTTAAGTATGCTACTCCCACGTTTGGCTCTATGGTGGTGAACGGGTGATCGGCTATTTTAACCGGGATCATCGTTAAGGCAGCGAATAGTGTTGACTTCCCTACATTTGTTTTTCCAACAACTCCAATTATTTTCTCTGGTGGGGGCATTTCGAGCATCCAGGTTATATAAACCCCTAGATTTCTATTTAAGTAGGTTTGGTATGGTGTTTACAATGGCTAAGAGCATGTATCACTATTTAGCGGAGACATGGCAGGAAATATATGGAGGAGACTTAAAACTACTACTTAGAGAGAGGTTAATCCAGTGGAGGCGTCAACCAAGCATTGTAAGAGTTGATAAACCAACAAGACTAGATAGAGCTAGAGCGCTAGGTTATAAGGCTAAAACGGGATTCATTGTTGTGAGAGTAAGAGTGCGTAAGGGAGGGCAGAGGAAGCCAAGGCCGAGGACGGGTAGAAGACCAAAGAGAATGGGTATATATGGGTATGCGCCGGCGAAGAGCCTAAAGCTTATAGCCGAGGAGAGAGCTGCTAGAAAGTATAGAAACATGGAGGTTCTAAATAGCTACTACGTAGGCGAGGACGGTAAGTACAAGTGGTTTGAGGTAATACTAGTTGATAGAAGCCATCCATCTATTTGCAGAGACCCCGAGATAAACTGGATCTGTGAACCCCAAAATAGAGGTAGAGCATTTAGGGCTTTAACGAGTGCTGGGAAGAAAATGAGGGGGTTGAGGAAGAGCAGGGGGTTGAGGGGGACTATATACTACAAGTGGAAGAGGAAGCAGAGGGAGAGAGAGTTGAGGAAACGCCATGAGGCTAGTAGAGGAGCGCGTGAACCATGGCAAGTAGTAGAGAAGCTAAGAGAAGAAAAGTAGAGGTTTTTCAAGTAGAGATCTCTGCCTTCTGCCATGCTACAGAAGACTGCACTAGGGTTGAATACGCAGTTAAAAACCTACTACCCCCCGAACTCAAAAACAACGTCTTCATAAATACAACTACACATGAAGGATACTATGGAAACCCAATAAGTGTCTTAAACTTAAAGTTAACGAGTAAGGAGCATGTGGATTTACTACTAAGACACTTATCTAATACACTACAACCACTTGAGAAGTCTATACTAAAAGCTACTTTCGACTTGAGATACGACCCCTCTACAAAGAGACTTATAGTGAGGTTTTCAAAGCAAGACCTATACCTCGGAGTATTGAAGATTACGGATTCAGACGACGTTGTGAAGCTGGTGGTTCACTTTAAAAACGCGAAGAGCAAGAACGATGCGCTAGATTACTTAAGTAGAGTGAATTTATTATAGAGTCCATTGTTAACGTGAAGTGTGCGCAGGGTGTATTTTTCTGAAACCAAGGGTATTCGTAGATAGCTTTGTTAGAAAATGCAATACACGCTTACTCAACATAGCTTGGATTATTGGATACCGTGCTTTATCATGCGAGGAGTTAGAGGTAGGCGGGGACTTGGGTAAATCAATTGATTCCCCTAGAGTATTACGAAAGATCGTTATATCATCTAATAGTGTTAGTGAAGTTAGGAATAAACTAGCGGGAGTAAACTATAAATCCATGTTTGTCACAGTAGAGCCTCTCTCCATGGAGGTTGCACGTTGGTCTGCACACGATACTAGAGTGGACACTATATTGATCACTAGTCGAAACACCGAGCTATTTGATAAAAGACAACTGGGCATTATGAAGTATTATTCAAAACCACTAGAAATACCTATCCCCTACTTACTCGGTGAAGATGGGGCTGAGAGTGCTTTATATAGGAGGATTAGGCTGTATGCTTCATCAAGGGTTCCATTGGTTATATCATCCATGGCTACTCATTGGCATGAGTTAATCCACCCATACTCACTCCTAAAATTCCTGAAATTATCCTATGATATACCAGAGAGAATAGGTTTACTCACTGTTTCAGATATTCCCTGGTTCATTATAAGTAGGAAAGAGGGAGTTTAATTGAGCCTCGAAGTCTTCACTATGCTTCTTCTAGCTACATCTATGGTATTACTCATAGCATCTATAATACTACTTGGAAAAACCATAGTGTACTATAGAGGCGTAAAGAGGCTCCTGGAAACAGGGTTAAAACCCATTGGGAAAGCTAGAAAAAGGTATGTTGTCTTCACAGCCCTCTGCGAGGAGAGAGTTTCACAAAGAGACGTTGAAAATGCAATTAGTGAAACAATGAAGAAACACTATGGTGTAAGTATCTATAGAAAAGCCTCACCCCAAGTGATTCTCTATGACGAATCCACTGGTAGAGGAGTTGTAAGAGTACTACACGCATACACTAGCTACTTAATTGCCACACTAGGTTTAACAAAGCGAGCGGGGGGTAAAAACTGCCTCATAGCACCTATTAAAACCACCGGTACACTTAGAAAAGCCCGCGAGATCTTATCTAAATCTAAGATTTAGCTCTGAGACCCACTCGCGTTAAATCCTAGTGTTTCATTAATTAGACAACTATAAATGCGGTCTTTTAAAGCAATCAAAGTAAACGTCATCATCGTAGTTAAGAGTAAAGATTAAAACAGCCTGTTTTTCTATAGTATTACTAGATGATGAAGCCGCTCCAGTATGATTAGTGATTACTTCGCGACGATCTGATAGTTACGGGTTTTAACCCCCTAACAAAGATTATAATAAATAGCGCGGGGGTGCCCGAGCCTGGTCAAAGGGGGCGGACTTAAGATCCGCTGGCGTAGGCCTGCGTGGGTTCGAATCCCACCCCCCGCACATAATCCTCAGTGGTAATTAAGTTAAGTGTATAGTGTATAGTTTATGTACCGAGGGCCTGGGCAAGGACGTTGTAGGGCTTATTTCCCTGTGTCTTCTTTGATAAACTATGTTTTTATTCCCCTTTGTCATTATGTGGGTTAGTAGTGTGTGGTGAGATTATGGGTTTGTCAATGGCGGCGGCGTACGATAGAGCGATCACGATATTTTCACCTGATGGTAGAATATACCAAGTAGAGTACGCTTTCGAAGCTGTTAGAAGAGGCTGGACTACGCTGGGTTTAAGGACTAAGACCTCTGCTATTATTGCCGCTGAGAAGCGCAAGATCACTTCTCTACACGACGAGAGATCTATCCAGAAGATCTTCAAAATAGACGACCACGTTGGAGCAAGCTACGCTGGAATGGCTGGCGATGGGAGAATACTAATAGACTACGCTATTCAGAAAGCACTGATACACAGGTTCTACTACGATGAACCAATACCAATAGAGTACCTTGCGAAACTAGTTTGCGATGTCAAGCAAATATATACACAGCACGCAGGAGTAAGACCATTCGGTGTCTCCATTATATTCGCGGGTATTGATGAGAGAGGCCCGCAAGTATACATGACTGAGCCGAGTGGTAGGTATGTAGGCTACTATGCAACAGCTATCGGCGAGAAGAGTAGTAGCGTTCTCGAGTTTTTCGAGAAGAATTATAAACATGACTTAGAAGTAGATGACTCATTGAAACTCGCGATTGAAGCAGTAGGACTGATCCTAGAGAGCAAGCCTTACGAGAATTTCATAGAGGTAGGCTATGTAGATATATACGATAGGAAGTTCAAAATACTGAGCTTGAATGAAGTAAAGAAATATGTAGATGAATTAATAAGTGAGGGTAAATTAAAACCTTAAAATAATTACTCGTCACAGTTTAAAGTACTTTTTCTACCCCTATGGTGAGCTGGTTTGAAGGAGAAGTACGTTATTGCCAAGTATGAGTTTAAGGGGCATAGATTCGAGATCTTAGTTGACCCTGATAAAGCCCTAGAGCTTAAATCAGGTAAAAGCATAAGTATAGACGAGGTGTTAATCAGCGATATAGTCTATAAAGACGCTAAGAAGGGCTTAAAGGCATCACCAGAGGCTATGAGAGAGGTCTTCGGCACGGAAGACCCAAGAACCGTGGCTTTAGAGATTATTAAGCGTGGAGAGATCCACTTAACAGCTGATCAACGCAGAAGGCTGATCGAGGAGAAAAAGGCACAGGTGGTTAACCTAATAGCCAAGAACGCTGTGGATCCAAAGACAAAGCTCCCAATACCCATTAAGAGAATAGAGCTTGCAATGGAGCAGGCGAGGGTGAGTATTGATCCATTTAAGCCAGCTGAGCAGCAATTCGAAGAAGTAGTCTCCCAGATCGCGAAAGTAATACCAATAAAGATAGCTAAGGCATATGTAAGTGTCAAAATACCGGCAGAGTACTCTAGTAGGGGGATAAAGCTACTGCAATCCATGGGCGTTGTCAAGAAGACCAGGTGGTTGAGTGATGGAAGCTTAGAGGCAGAGGTTGAAATACCCGCTGGTATGCAACAAGAGTTAATAGACAAAGTCAATGCTTTGACCAAGGGTAGTGGAGACGTAAAGATCATGAGTGTGGGGTAGTGGATTTGAAGATCTTGGTGGCAGATAGGCAGATAGTGAGGCCTGGAGACTGCCTCGCATTACTTGAAAAGGAGGAAGCTCCCCCTGAGGGTGGATTTAAGTATTTTCCAGATAGACACGTGTACATATTGAACAATAAAGTCTACAGTGATATCGTTGGATTAGTCAGCGTTGAAGGGGGGACAATAACCGTCATACCCCTGGAAGGAATATACTTTCCAAGGAAAGACGACATAGTAATTGGTGTTATAAGCGATGTAGGCATTTCACAGTGGATTGTAGATATTAAAGCTCCATATAAAGCCATTCTACCAGCCTCTGATGTAATAGAGGGGTTTAACCCAGTTGTCCACAATCTACGTAGTTACTTAAACATAGGGGACTATGTGCTAGCAAAGATCGCTATTTTTGATAGACTTAGAGACCCTGTTTTAACAACACGTGGGAAAGGACTTGGGAAAATACTCGAAGGCTTCGTCATAGATATAAAACCAAGTAAGGTTGCACGTGTAATTGGAAAGAGAGGCAGTATGCTTAATGTATTGACAACAATGACTCGCTGTGAAATCGTCGTGGGCTTAAATGGGTTAATATGGGCCAAGTGCCCGGATGAACAAACACTAAACGCCTTGGTGAGAGCAGTCAAGTTAATAGAGGCTAAAGCCCATATGAAGGGATTGACCGAGGAGGTTAAACTATATTTAGAGGCCGTGCTGGGTGGTAAGCGTGGTCAGTAAACCAGTCTTAATCAGAGAGGATGGTAGGAGAGTAGATGGGAGACTACCAGAGGAGCTTAGACCAATAAGAATAACTATTGGAGTGTTGAAAAACGCTAATGGAAGCGCACTAGTAGAGTATGGAGGTACAAAAGTAATAGCAGCTGTTTACGGACCGCGAGAAGCCCTGCCAAGACACATAAGTATAGCTGATAGAGCTGTACTAAGGGTGAGATACCACATGGCACCATTCTCAACAGAGGAGAGGAAGTCGCCAGCCCCCACGAGGAGGGAGATAGAGTTGTCGAAGGTTATTAGAGAAGCCCTTGAAGCGGTTGTATTCACTCAGTTATTCCCAAGAACGGGGATTGATGTATTCATAGAGGTGCTGCAGGCTGATGGAGGGACGAGAACAGCTGGGTTAACAGCCGCTTCTCTAGCTCTAGCAGATGCAGGTATTCCAATGAAGGATCTAGTGGTTGGAGTTGCTGTGGGTAAAGTTGATGGAGTACTTGTAGTCGATATAAATGAACTCGAGGATCAGTATGGAGAGGCAGACTTACCAGTAGGTATAGCTCCAAATATAGGCGAGATCGTTTTGTTCCAGTTGAATGGAGTGTTAACAAGAGATGAATTGAAGAAAGCCCTAGACATGGCTTTTAATGCATCGGAGCAAATCTACAAGGTTGCAAAGGAGTCCCTACACCGTAAATACATGAAGTTAATTGAAGAGGTGAAGGCTTAGTGAGTATAACGCCTGAGCGTGAACTAGTACCTAGAATGCAATTAGAGTACATATTAAAGCTGTTGAAGCGTGGAGAGAGAGCTGACAATCGAGGACTACTAGATTACAGACCCTTGGGGATAATACTCTCACCAATAGAGAAAGCCGAGGGAAGCGCACTAGTTAAACTAGGCAAAACACAGGTACTAGTTGGGGTTAAACTAGACCTCGGGTCGCCATTCGAGGATAGACCCAATGAAGGAGTACTACAAGTCCACGCTGAATTCGTCCCTCTCGCATCTCCATCATTTGAGCCCGGTCCACCAGATGAAAACGCTGTAGAGTTGGCTAGGGTTATAGATAGGTCTATTAGAGAGCCGAAAGTTATTAAACTCGATGAGCTTGTATTAGAGCCTGGTAGACTAGTGTGGGTCATATATAATGACATCTACTTAATAGACCACGCAGGAAACGCTATTGATGCAAGTATGATTGCTTCAATGCTAGCACTAGCATCTGCAAAACTACCAAGCCTCGTTAAAACAGAGGAAGGGTATAGAATTAATAGAGAATTAAGGGAGCGTAGTCTACCCGTTTCAAGCCTTGTCGCTACAGTGACTATGGCTATAATTGAAGATGTAATCCTCGTAGACCCAAGCATGGAGGAGGAAAACATCGCTGATACATTGTTAACGATAGCTGTGGATGAGAAAGAGAGAATATGCGGTGTTCAAAAGAGGGGAGAAAAAGGTATATCGAGGAGTATT
>Ga0209225_1000069_pt1 | contig 109655 bp, 120 predicted proteins | sample WasSprMetagenome_FD_184732 | JGI IMG/M metagenome (GOLD analysis project Ga0209225, IMG submission 184732) | Sulfidic aquatic microbial communities from Washburn Spring, Yellowstone National Park, USA - WS (SPAdes) (version 3) | ecosystem: Environmental > Aquatic > Thermal springs > Hot... | reverse complement strand
TGAGGTTTGCGAGGATTAAGGAAAGTATTATGCTGGAAGCGATGGAGAGGCTCGTGATCCCGCCTAACTCAACTTTACTTATGCCGAGCCAGTTGACTACGTAGATGGAGCCGTAGGTGCTTGAAACTCCTGTAGCTATCGGGAGTAGCATGGCTGTGTAAACGTAGACTCTCAAAGCGTTGAAGACCTTACCCCTATTCTTTACTAGGTTGTAAGCCAGGCTTCTCACGTTCGAGCTGTTTCGCCTATAGCTGTAGGTTTCTTCAAACCCCTTAATCCTTAAGATGGTTACTGCAGCGCTAATTATGCCGGATAGTATGAAGCCTGCTCTAATACCTGCTAAGCCGTACGCGTCGTATAGGTAGCCGCCTACTAACGGCATGAAAAGCCACGGCAGGTTCGGGAATGCTTGAAGAGCTATGAAACCCTTCAGAGTCCTATCCTTAGGTAGTGAATCCATGACTATTGCTGAGAGCGCTGGTTGATAGAAGTGTAGCGCCTCGTCTAAGATCCATACTAGAGCTAAGAACCCCCAATTATTAGCGAGTGCGTAAAGAAATTGAACGATAGTTATTCCTGCGGTACCGATCACTATCATCTTAACCCTGCCGACATAGTCTGTGAGTAGCCCCCCAGGAATTAAAGCTATTGAAAGTGTTAGAAGTCCTGCAGACCTAACCAAAGCTATGGAGAAATCGTCTGCGCCGAGATTCTTAGCGTAGAGAGTGAAAAACGGCTGAACAAGAGCTCCGCTAAGACTGAAAAGAAACCATGAGAGAGCCATCACTCCAACATTACCCCTAAGCATAGACCTGAAGTCGCTGAAGCCACGCACCAGCAACTCCCTAACCGAATCGCTCCTCATCAGACCGCCGCACCACATAATCACGTTAAGCTTATAAGCCATAGCTTCCGGAATGAGTAGCGTATGAGATCAAGACCTCACCACGTAACAAAAACTTTAAAAGTTATATCAATATTTATTTAGGGCCCGTCGTCTAGCCTGGTTAGGACGCCGCCCTGACGCGGCGGAGGTCCGGGGTTCGAGTCCCCGCGGGCCCACTATTCTCTCATGGTTTCAGTGTTTTTGGTTTCTACGCGTTCGCCGTTTTTAAGTCTAGGTTATAATTATATTTTGGGTCTGAGTCTTTGGCTGGTGATGTGCGTGTTCAATATTAAGTATTCAGAAGGTTTGCTTTTCAGGAAGTACGTGTTGAGTTCTACTAAGCCTCTTAGTGACGTCCCTCTCAGGGTTTCTGACGAGGGTTTTTTGATAAGGGGTTTGAGTCCGGATAAGAGTGTTTTGGTAGAGGTAAGTATTCCTAGCAGTTCTTTCGCGGAGTATGGTGTGAGCGGTGTTAATGATCTTACCTTAGAGAGGGATGAGGTTGGTAAGGTTCTTAAGAAGGTTGGTAGGAATGACGTCATACAGCTAGGGTATGAGGAGGGGGGCGGGGTCGTTAAAGCTAAGTTAATAAATAGTAAGTCAGGTGTTGAGAGGAGTTATGATATAAGGATCGCCGGGTTGGAAGGTCCTGTAGACCCCATACAGGTAGAGTTGCCGGTAATAATCAGGGTTGAGACCTCAATACTTCAGAGAATAATAAAGGATGTTAAGCTGGTTGGTGAGGAGCTAACCATAAAGTATTCTAAAGACGCTGTGGAATTCACTTCCTTAAGTGAGGGGAGGGAATACAGGATAGTTCTCGAGAGAGGTAAACACCTCCTCGAACTAACCTCTAATACTCCGGGAACCGCTACCAGCACGTACGACGTAGACTTGCTTAAGGCGGTCCTACCTGTTTTAACGATCTTCGACGTAGCAACTATAGAATTCGGTCCCTCACTACCGCTGAAAATAAGTCTTTCAAGCGAGGAAGGCGTGAACATAACTTCCTGGATAGCTCCGAGGTAGGCCACGGCTGAAGACCCGTTCCCCCGTAATCACTGAGTTTTCTGAGGGGAGACAAGCCCTAACTTCAGAGCTAGCTCAGCGGCCTTCTCAACAGCTTCTTCAGGATTGTTTGCCGAGACATTGAATGTTATGTTCGTGTTAACTAGCCTTACCCTATACCTCTTACCGCCCTCAACTAAGACTTCCTCAACAACTTCCAGCGCGGGCTTACTCACGAGTCACACCAAATATCTTAAACTGAAGAGTGAAATTTAAGTATGGGGTAGGTATTTTAATCTAAAAAAGTATTTGCGGAGGTTAAGAGCTGGCTTAAGCCTTACTTACTTTCCTTGGAAATGTTAAGATTACGTTTATCCACCCGAGTATTCCGCCGAAGATTCCTGCGATAGATGCCCAAAGCCACGCAACGAAGAGCTGCATGAAAGGATCGGTGGTTACGTGTGGGTAGGAACCCGTGAAGTATACTCCTAGAAACATTGATAAGCCGTTGAACGCTGCTAACGTGCTCTCACCCAGGAACTTATTCTTCAGCAAGACAAACACTAGGAGGGTGACGAACACGAAGTTTCCTATAGCTACATGTATTATGAACGGGGCTTCGACAGCCATGGCCAGACCTAACGAGAGAGCTAGCCAGAATACGCCGCCCAAGAATCCGCCAAACGGGAAAGCTATGAATATCTTCTTTAAAGCCTCGGGCTTCGCGCCAAAGGTGAAGTACTCAGCCCATGCTATAAAGGAGACCCAGAGAGGGAGGTTATAATTACCTAGCAACATACCGAAAGGTAGTGAGAGAGCTACTGTTATAGCCACAGCTATTGGGAAAGGAATTGTATACTTTACCTGCTCACCCATGTTGATCAACAATGATACTAGTATTGTAGGGTTTATAAGTCTTAATAAATTCCTTCATTAATAAAGTTAATGATTAATTCTTAAGTTTTTTAAACAAATAATGAAACAAATTAACCTCTATTAATAGCTAGTTGCTAGGGTTTCAGAATCTTCTTAGCTATATACACTAGTTCCTCATCGCTTAACGCGCTCTTCTTTATTGAAGCCTCATATTTAACGGCCTTAGTCAACTCCGGTAATAGTTCTTGTGGTACGTCAACGCCTAAGCTCTTTAACCTATCCTTGATTAAGGATCCTCCACTACCCTTAGATACCACGAATTCCTTCTTTTTACCTATTAGCTCCGCCTTGAACGGTAGCATCCCTTCCTCCTCCCCTTGCTCTATAGCTTTTGATAGCATGTAGTATATCCACCCTGACGAGAACCTGAACGTATTAGAGCCTATTATAGGTTTGTTCGGCCCCACCTTAAATTTAGCTATTTCTTGAACTAATTGTGTTACGTAGTGTATCTTCTCTTTCTTGATGTTAGTCTTAACCCCTAGCAATAGCTCCGCAGCGATAGCTACCTCTTCCGTCGCCGCGTTACCAGCTCTCTCCCCCAACCCCGCTATCGTGGTGTGAACTGCTGAAGCTCCTGCGGCGACAGCTGCTAACGCGTTTGCTGTAGCTAAACCGAAATCGTTGTGTACGTGGAACTCCAGCGTCGCGGGCTTAATCCATTCTTTAACCATGCTGGCTACGAGGTATACGGTCCAGGGCAGTCCTTGACCGTAAGTATCCGCTATCGAGATGCTGTCAGCCTTCCCCTCCTTAGCTATAGTGCTTAGGTGTGTGTAGATGAAGTCTAGAGGGGCTTTAAAGTCGTCCCATATGAGCGCTACAGTGTATACTCCGTGACTCTTAGCGTAAGACACCGCCTCAAGACCTTTACTCGTTATTTCCTCAGGCTTCATACCCCAGAAAACCCTTCCCTGCCAAGGATTACCGACGAAATCCACCATAACCCCATCCACGTCTAAGTCGATAGCTTCCTCTATGACTTTCTTATCCCAACTCACGAAAGCTATTATCTTAGCGTTAAGCCCTAACTTAACTATCTCCTTAGTTGCTTCCTTATCCTCGTCAGAAATCATTGGCACAACCTCTATCCTATCAACACCTAACTCATCGAGTGCTGCAGCTATCTTGACGCTCTCCTCCTTATGGAAAGCTACCCCAGGTGTTTGCTGACCCTCTCTTAAAGTAGCGTCATGGATTACTAGCCTCTCAGGCGCTTTAATTAAAGACCTGACCTCAGGCAACCAATTATAAGGTGTTACCCAGAACATATCTGTATGCCACTTATCCTTAAACTTGTTGAGATACTCCATGGTTTCTCTAAGCTTATTTACTAAACCAGGCTCACTCATGTTTTTAACCCCACTAAAGAGATGGGTGGGGGGATAATAAATAAGATCGTAGACTTGATTTCTCGTTGCTCATTCAGGTAGAAAAATCTTGGTTTATTAATTTATTCGTCTTCTATTATAGCTACCGCTCTTATCGGTGCCGCGCTAGCTCCCACGAGCTTTATTGGGAGAACCGATACTTTAAACCCGTGTGGTTTAGGTATTTTATCGAGATTGATTAAGTTCTCGATATGGTATAAGTCTATCTCCCGCATCAATCTGTGAACAGGCCATAAAGCCCCTGTCTTAAGCATCACCTCAACAGGTACTTCCACGGTGGGGGCGTCAACGCCGAAGACTCTGACCCCCTTCTTCCACAACCACATAGCTGCCTCGCCGTCTAGCCCGGGATGATTCTTCAGATATTCCGGGGTTCCCCAATACCTAGTAGCGCAGTCTGTTCTTATCAACACGATATCCCTTGGCTTCAGCTTATAGTTTATCCTCTCAAGTTCTTTCTCCATATCCTCAACCGTTATGTACTCGCCAGGCTTCTTATAGGAGAAGTTCAGTACTACGCCGTCGCCGTAGCAATACTCTAGAGGTATCTTATCCGCGGTTATGTCTGAGTTGGGGTTTCCATGCCAGAGCGAGTCTATGTGTGTGCCTACGTGATCGCCCATCACGATGATGCAGTGATTCGTTATTTCGTCGAAGCCATATTTTTCCTTAGTGATTCCTAGTCCGTGAGCAAACTCCCTGTGTGTCTCAATCTCTTTTATGACTGGAGGAACTATCCTTGGGAAGACCACCATCCCGAACTTTACATCGACTGAGAGATCTATTATCTTGACCATGGATCACGCACCCCTTAATAAATCCTCGATTACGTCCATCACCTTCTGCGGGTTAGGACCCCTCACTAAGTAGAAGTCCTTGTCTTTGGTGAAGTTTAGAGCGAAATTAGCTCTCCTCTCTCTACTACGTAGGTCGTCAATTAAGGGTATGGGTATGCCTGAGGAGATGAGGTGATGTGGGGCGAAGTAACTCATAGTTATAGACACGAATAACTGGAATTGCTTCTCGTACTCGCCGATCTTCGATACCTCCACGTCGAAATTGCCGTCAATGTCTGGCAGGATTACTAAATCAAACTTCTCGCCAGGCTTTATCTGGTGTAACCTAACCTCAGGCAAGCTCTTAAAGAATTTTGTCCAGCCCTCACCGCTAGGTAAGTCACTGCGTTCAGTGCCTTTAGGCCTCTTCCTCAAGAAGATTTCCTTACTGCCTGCTAAGATACTCCCATCATAACTGACCAGTATGGTCTCCCCTGAAATCATTTCAGCACCTCTATGCAGTGCCTCAATTAAGGTCATGGTCTTCCCGTGGTTTGCTTCACCGGATAATAACATCACGTTACGTCCTTTGTAATTGAATCCTGTTGCGTGTAGGGGGAACACACCGTGTTCCTCAAGCTCTCTAGCTACTAAAGTCACCACAAGTCTCTGGAGCTCTCCAGTATACCAGTTCCCATATAGGTATAGGGTCTTGCCGTCGTAAGCAAGCCTCTTATCACTGACATCCTTAAACCAAATACAGTCGGGTTTTTCCTTGGTGGCGCTCCTGATTAGCTGAGCCTCCGCTAAGCGGTAGCTGAGCCATATCTCGTCCTCGAATACCTTGTCCACGGGTTTCTCACTATATACGTCGATCCTCACCTTAGCTTCTAAAACCTTTACCTCCTCCGTATACCTATACATACCTACCACCCTAAACTACTGCTTCCTAGTAGAGTAGTATTCTTTAGCTTTATTAATAGCTTCCGCTACCGCGCCAGCCGTAGGTAATGGAGGTATGAACACACAGAATAACTCAAGAGTCGTTGATCCAGTGTTCTTGACCTCGTGCTGTATTCCTGCCATAGCCTGTATTACGTAGCCTGGCTTAACCTTAGTTATTGTTTGCTTACCTCCAACTATCTCTATTGCTTCACCCTCACCGCTCACAACATACATTATCTCGTCTGAACCGTGTTGATGCAGTCCTGTAGTACTCCCTGGCGGTATGAGAGATAACAGTATTGTTGCCTTATCGTAATTACCTAACTGAGGTGCTAGAGCCACCTTCAGCTCTCTTTCAGCAGGCTTAGGTACTAGATAGCCCGTTATTTCCTTCGCGTTAATCACGGGCATCTTACACCACCTAACCTCCTTCCACTACTTGAATCAATGTTATATCATCGTCGTCGCTTATATATTCGTCATTACTTAAGATCCTGCCGTTCTTCACTATAGCGTACTGTCCTTGAAGCCTCAGCAAATCTTTAAGGACTTCCAGAACTTCCTTAACTACTAAAGTGTTAACCTCCACGGTCACGACATTCTCGAGATCTGGGTATACCCTTACCTTGATAGTGGGCATACGCGAACCTCAACTAACTGATATATCCAGCCCCAGCTTCCTTATCCTCTCCTCACTTGGGTAACCGTTCCGAGGGTCTAACTCCCTGTAGCGGTAGAAGAGCTCTAGTAGTTGGTTTATCGGGCAGGTCACTCCTTTTATAGGTCCTTCTTCAAGAGGTTCTTCTACGAACCTCTTAGGCAGCGTGTTCTCCTCAACCCTAAGACCTAGCTTCAGGTTTAAGAGTCTTTCAAGATACCATATCCTCTCACCAGTCATCAGTATGTCTTCCTTAGATGCTTCAATACCTGTTATAGCCTTATATTCCTCAGCTATCTTATTGAAGTCTACAATACCGAAAACACCGAATTTGCAGAGGCCTGCTGAGTCTAGGAAAGCGCACAGGTTTTGATGGATTATCGTGACCCTAACCTTAGACTCAATGTCTTTAGGTATTTCGGAGATACCGTACTCCGGTAGCAGTATCCCTCTCTCTACCAGCATGGTCATGCCTTGGAGATGGCTCGCCCCGATGTTTGAGGTAGCGTAAGCTAATCCCATAGAGTGATACCGTCTCGGGTGGTGTGCCGGTAGCTCAAGACCCTTAACGTGTATAGCGAACTTCTCAGCCTCCGGACCAATCCTTTGCGAGGCTCTCTTAACGCCTTCAGCTAGTACGTCACCTAGGCCTCTCCTATACGCGATCATCTCCACTAGTCTCAGAACGGCTTCCCCGTCACCCCACTTAAGCTCAAAACCTAGGTCCTCAGCTCTGATAAGTCCTTTCTCGTAAGCTTCCATAGCCCAAGCTATGACCCCGCCAGTAGATATGGTGTCTAAACCTAGCCTGTCGCAGAGCCTATTTATCTTTACGAGACTCTCGCCGTTACCTATCATTAAGTTAGTTCCTATGAGAGCTAGAGTCTCAAACTCAGGACACTTCTCCCACTCCTCACTAACCCCGCTTACCTGGAGTTCTTTATGGCACTGAATAGAGCACACTACCTCAGTACCGCAGGCAACGCCTCTCGACTTATAGACTTTCTGCAGGGTTTGCCCAGTTATGTTATCTACCTTGTCGAAAACCCCTTTAGTCCAGTTCTTTATCGGTACGTTGCCGTCCATGGCGTAACTGATTAAGCCTCCTGAAGTCCCGTAAGACCTTAACCCAATACCTCTAGGAGATTTGAGAGGTGCGGCTAAGTGTTCCCTCATTAAGTGCACTAACCTCTCCCTATCGTAGACATTAACCTTCCTACTACCGTAAGCGGCTATAGCCTTCAGTTTCTTAGAACCCATAACAGCCCCGACACCGGTCCTCCCGGCAGCTCTCCTCTCATCCGTTATCACGGCAGCAATCCTAACTAAGTTCTCCCCTGCAGGACCTATCGCCGCTACCTTAGCTTTCTGATTATTCAGTTCTTCCTTGATTATTTTAGAAGTCTCTAGAACGTCCTTACCCCACAGGTGTGAGGCGTCCCTAATCTCGGCCTGACCGTCGATCACTGCTAGGTATACAGGCTTTCTTGAAGCCCCCCTCAAGACGATTCCGTCAAACCCTGCTCTCTTAAGCATCGCGCCGAACGAGCCGCCGACTATAGACTTACCTAAGTATCCTGTGAGTGGGGATTTAGTGACGAAAGCTGTCTTAGGACTTATGGGGAACGTGTCGACGAAAGGCCCGGTCATTATCACGAGGACGTTATCTGGTGATAAGGGCTCGGTCTCCCTACTTATCAGGTCGTAGAGGAGTCTGGTAGCGTAGCCTGAACCCCCAACATAGAGTCTGCACCAATCCTCTCTTAACCCGATAGTCTTTACCTCCCCCCTACTCAAGTCCACATCCAGTAACTTCCCGTTAAACCCGAAGACCACGGGACACACCTCACTCAACCCTCTTAAGCCCGAAAAGCCTTAGCCAGTCTTCATGAGCTACATACCATACGTTATGGTAGGAAGCCGGGTGTTTATCAACGTACTCGTAAGCATTCTCATCTAGGACCTTCTTCAGAGCTATGTTAAGTAACTCGACGTAGTACTTGAAGTGCGGCAGGTATTGTGAGAGGTCGGTCAACAACTTCTCTGCTTTGCTGTGAGTGCGGTACAACCTCCTGAGCACTCTCTCATCGTATGCTAGGTCTTGATGATCGTTGATTACCGTAATACCGCCGACCTTCTTGACCTGCCACTGAGTTATCACGTCTTTAATCTCGTTATTGACTTCTTCAAGCTTCTTTATTATATCCATGACCACGTTCACGTTACCCTCGAATCTCTTAACCATGTTCTTGCGGAGTTCCTCCACGTTTCTCTTAGCTTCATCACTCAACATTATGAAATCATCTGACGTTATCACGTAGCCTCTATCCTTGAACCTCTTGAGGACCTCAAGTGCTTTCGCGTTATCTCCCTTCATGAAGTGAGTTAGTAATTCGAGTGTTGTGCACTCAACTAAGTACATGTAGTTAAGTACTAGGAAGTCTTCCTCAACCAAGACCGTAGAACTCATTACGCCCTCGCCTCACAAGTAATTTGTTAGGCACTGTTTTTAAGCTTTCCTATCTAAAAAGTATAATTACGTTTATAGTATACTATACTGAGCCTCGTTAAAGCTTAAAAACCCTTGTCATATAATATTATCTTGTTGGTGTACAGCGTTATGGGTGAGGAAAAACAAGCTGAATATGCACTAGGTTCTAAAGTTATTGAGAGATTCTTAGGTGACGAGTACTTCCCTGTTAAGTGGGGTGAGGACTGGGATAAGGTACTGAATACTAGGTGGGTGACCGTCCTCAAGGAAAACGAGAAAGACTTACACTGGTTTAGGAGCGACTTACATAACCCGCATCCTTGGATGCCGTACATGGAGTACTTCACTTGGTGGGACTCGAAGATCATTAAATCTTGTGAGTACATGTACAGGCGTTTCTGGGCACCTACAGGTGTTGCTTGGGTAGCTAAGGTTGCTAACGGGTACGTATACACGACGATAATACCTCGTGACCCGGAAGAGGCTAAAATCGCTACTAAGTACTTCCTTAAGATCCTGCCCACGTACGGGAGGCTCTTCCTTAAGTGGTGGGAAGAGAGATACGTTCCGGAGCTTAAGAGAAACCTAGAATACGTGTTTAACTACCCGTTCGATAAAGCGTCGCTAGATGAGTTAATGGTGTTGTTGGAGGACATGATAGACATATACGATAGGCACTGGAAGATACACTGGATACTGAACTTCGCGCAGTTCGTTAGCTTCTTGATATTTAAGGAGTCTGTTCGTGCAGCGTTAGGAGACGAGAAATATAATAGTGGTTACGTGCAGGACTTAATAGCTAGGATCCTAGTATCAACTAAAGATAAGAATTGGGAATCACTCTACGAGCTCTACAACATTAAGGAATATATTAAGAGGAGCCCGGCGGAGAAAGCTTTGTTCGAGTCAAGCTTAAGTGATGTGGAGGTCTGGAACACCATAAAGAGTGACCCCAAGTATAGGGAGTTATTCGAGATGATTAGCAAGTTCTTGAAGGAGTATGGGAGGAAGTCCATGTATGTATATGAGTACGACCTCCCGACATGGGAGGAAGACCCGTCTCAAGTGATAGCTCAGCTGAGGACTTACCTAGCTATGGACTACGATTACTTCGCTGATCATAAGAGGGTTGCGGACGATCAAAAAGCAGCTATGGATGAGTTAATGAGCCTCATACCTGACGAGAAGAAGGAGGAGGTGCGTAAGAGCATGGAGGCAGCCATCAAGATGGCGCCGCTAACGCCTGATCACCACTTCTACATAGACCAGCAAACGAATGCTGCCGCTAAGTACGTCTTAAAAGCTATCGGGAGGAAATTCAAGGAGATAGGTCTCCTAGATGATGAGTTAGACACACTGTACCTAACCTACGACGAGTTACGCACACTGTACGCAGACCCCTCAGCTATCAACGCTAAGGAGTTAGTACGGAAGAGAAAGAAGGAGAGGGAAGCTGCTAGAGAGTTGGTAACGCCGCCATACGTTGGCACGATAACTGAGTGGTCGATTAAGGAAGAGCCTTACAAGCAAAGCTTGTGGGGATGGAGTCTTGAGAAACTGAAGACCGAGTGGGAGAACTACTTATATGGTAAGTCACGCAAGGCTAAAGTGATTAAGGGACTCGCCGTCGGCGTTCCTAAAGTCGTGGAGGGTGTGGTTAAGGTAGTTGAAGGTCCTAAAGACTTCGCTAAGGTTCAGAAGGGAGATATAGTAGCGTGCGATATAACTAGTCCGGCATGGATCGCGCTATTCCCGAAGATGTCAGGACTAATATGCGATAGCGGAGGGCCCACATCACACCCAGCCATAGTGTCGAGAGAGTTCGGGTTGCCGTGTATTGTGGGTTGCAGGGTAGCGACTAAGGTCTTAAGAGACGGTATGAGGGTCAGGCTAGACGGCGTTAACGGGACCGTAATAATACTTGAGTAAGACCAGCAAGTTTTGTTTCCTACTTATAATTTTAAAACAAAAAGTCTTTTTAACCACAATATCCTATATCTAGTTGGTGCATGGTTTTGGATTCGGAAGAATACGTGGTGGAAGTGGAGTTCCCTGTAAGTGTGCTTTTCGGGGTTGAGTCAAGTAGGTACGTGGCTAAGATACGCATAAGCGATTCTTCAACCACGTTGAGAGAGGTTCTCAAGAAGTTAAACGATGAAGTCATCAAGTCCGAAAGACTTGAGGGTTACTTAAAGGGTGGTTCAGGTTTTTACGTGTTCGTTAACGATAACTTAGTTAAAGACGTGGATGAAGCCATGAGAAAGTTGGTTAAGTCGGGCACCACAAACATTAAAATAAGGATCTTACCTATTTTTGAAGGTGGTTAGTTATGGGGGTTGAAGTACCTGGCTACGGAGGGTCTATCCTCTACGTAGACCTCAGCACGAAGAGCTCGAAGAAAGTCCCGCTCGACTCAGAGCTAATCAGGAAGTTCATAGGTGGGAGGGGGTTCGGGTCTAAGCTATTGTACGATTTAGTAGACCCTGACGCATCACCGTTAGCTCCTCACCAACCACTCATATTCGTTACCGGACCTTTAGCTGATTTAGCTCCAAGCGCTTCCAGACTTAACGTAATGGCTAAGTCCCCTATGACGGGAATACACGGAGATTCTAACGTTGGGGGTCTCTTCGCTGTGGAGATGAAGAGAGCGGGCTACGACGCTATCGTGTTCAGAGGGGCTAGTGATAAGCCTACGTATGTGTGGATACACGATGACTCCGTTGAGTTCAGGGACGCAACACACTTATGGGGTAAAACAGTAACTGAAACCACTGATGAGTTGATAAGAGAGGTCGGTGATCGGGACGCGCGCGTAGCGTGCATAGGTCCTGCGGGGGAGAGACTCGTCGTTAACGCCGCTATAATGGTGGATTACGATAGGGCTGCGGCTAAATGCGGTGTAGCAGCGGTCATGGGCAGTAAGAACTTGAAGGCTGTGGTGGTGAGGGGGGCTAGGGAAGTGAGGATTCATGACTTGAAGGCTTTCAGGGAGGCTTGGGAGGACGCGTTGCAAGCCTTTAAAGCAGATCCCGGCACACTACTAGGATTCACTAAGGGATCTCACTTCCTTCACAGAGTGCACAACGACATAGGAGCTCTGGTGTTGAGGAACGGTAGGTTCGGTCAGTTACCTGATGATGTTTTAGAGAAGTTTGATCGCGTGACTGACGAGTACTGCGTTAAATCAACTTCTGGTTGCGGGTACTGCGTGGTTTCGTGCGAGAAGAACTTCGTGGTCGACGTGCCTGGGTATGGACGTAGGAGGGTGAAGGTTGATTACTACGGCTTAGCACCCCTCTCATACAGGATGGACGTTTACGACCCTAAGATAGGGCTGGAATTCTCTTACCTAACTACTGAGTTGGGTTTGGATCACACGTTCGGTCAACTAATAGCGCTCGCTATGGAGCTCCACGAACGCGGAATAATAACTAAGGATGATGTTGAGGGGCTTGACCTGAGTTGGGGGAATGTTGAAGCGATAAGAACGATCATCTTGAAGACTGCTTACAGGGATGGTAAGATAGGCGAGCTTTTCGCCGGCGGGTTGAAGGGTATCGTAGATAAATATCCTGAAGCAGCTAAGTACGCTATCCACGTTAAATGGATGGATAACATACCTCAAGATCCTAGAGGAAATCCCTTCTACAACTTCAGGTATGTGGTATCCACTAGAGGCGGGACACATCTCTGGGCTTCCGGATTAAGTAGGATAGCTCACGAGTTAGCGCCTCCGAACGCTCCACTAGAACAGCAAATGAGTGTATTCTTGGTTGTAGAGAATTTCGTAACGCTAGTTAACATACTGGGTGTCTGTAATTGGGCTTGGTCTGCTTACACTACGAGCATGGAGTCGTATAAGAGGAAGGAAAAAGCTCTCTTAAAGCTATACAACTCGATCACAGGACTTAATCTCACAATTAACGACTTCTATGACGCCGTGGAGAGGGTGATACTCATAGAGAGAGCTGAGAACGCGAGGTACGGTATTAGAAGGAAAGACGATACGCTGCCTGAGCGATTCCTTAAAGAACCTTTAAGAGGATATAAGACGAGCCACCCGCCCTACCCAGACCTAGACAAGAGACTTGATCTCTACTACAGGTTAAGGGGTCTCGACGAAGAGACGGGGATTCCTAAGAAGGAGACTTTAGTAAAGTATGGGTTAGATTACGTAGCTAAGGATTTAGAAGCTAGGGGGATATTACCTAGGTGATAAGCCATGAAGAAGTTGGTATTCTACCCTGAAAGATGCACTGGATGCGCGGTATGCACGGTAGCTTGCGTGACTAAACACGCAGACGGGAACATACTTGATTTCAAGACCTCCAGAATTAGGATACGCGTAGATAAGCAGAAGATACTTCAAGTAGCTAACGTGTGTGTTCAGTGTGAGGAAGCTTACTGTGTTTCAGCGTGTCCTGTAGGGGCTTTATCCAGAGATGATGCCTTAGGCTTCATAAAAGTAGATAAAGAGCTCTGCATATCTTGCGGGTCATGCGTTGAGGCATGTCCTTATAAAGGCATAATACTGAGTCATGTAGACGTTAAGCCAATAATATGTGATCTATGTTACGGCGACCCACAGTGTGTTAAGTGGTGCCCCTTCAACGCTTTAGAATACATGGACATCAATGAGAAAACCATCTCATTAGCTAGGGCGGCGCGGGAAAAAATGGTTAACTTAATCAAAGAAATTAAATGACGTGAGATTTTAAGTAAGTAACTTGATTAACGACTTAACAGACTCAACACTCTCTAAGAATTTTTTCCTCTCGTTTTCGTTTAGAGGTAACTCAACCACCTTCTTCACGCCGGTCCTTCCTAGGATGACAGGGACTTCCGCTACCACGTCATGCTGTCCGTACTCACCGTCAAGGAACACACTAGCGATCAGTAACTTGTTCGAGTCTTTCCTTATAGCTTCTACCATGAGAGTTAATCCGGCTGCTGGCCCGTAAGAACTGCTGTATCCCTTAAGCTTGGTTATCGTCGCCCCCGCCTCAATCGTTTCTTTCTTTAATGACTCGATTTCGTTCTCAGGTAATAGCTGGGTTAGGGGGATGCCGCAGACGGTGGAGAGTCTGGGTAGTGGAAGCATGTTCTCGCCGTGCATCCCTATCACTACCGGAACTATCGAGGAGTAGCTTATGTTGAGTTTTTTGGACGCGTAGTAAGCTAGTCTAGCAGAGTCTAGAACCCCGCTAAAACCTATCACTCTCTCCCTAGGGAAACCCAGCTTCTTATACATTAGGTATGTCATTACCTCTAACGGGTTCGTGGTGATTATCACTATAGAATCAGGTGCGTACTCCCTAATCTTAGGGGCTATGTCGTTAATTATTGACGCGTTATCCGCGACCAACTGCTCCCTAGTCATGCCGGCCTTCCTAGGCTTACCGGCCGTCACTAAGACTATGTCACTACCTCTAATTACGCTGAAGTCTTCCGAGCCCTGTATATCCACGTCAATACCGAGGACCGCGGCAGCGTGTGATAGGTCGAGAGCCTCCCCACGCGCTAAGCCCGGAACCACGTCCACCAACACTATCTTGCTGTCAAGACCTCTCAAGACACTCATGAGAGCGGTTGACGTTCCTACCCTGCCAGCTCCTATAATCGAAATCACGTTTCTCACCACACTCTCTAACATCGCTTTACTTAAAAAGAAAACATAATTAAACTTGCTGAGGGAAACCATGTCTTAGAGAAGTATAGGTGTGCTGAACCTCACGCTCTTACAACACTTAGGAATTTCGTGGAGACCTCTATGAGTATTTTAGCTGCTAGGAATGAGGTGATATCCCCCACGTCTACGAGAGGGTTTACCTCAACTAAATCTAGTCCAGCGGTTTTCTCGTCTATCACGTTCGTTATCAGATCTATCACTAGTGTTGGTTGAAGTCCTTCTGGTTCAGGGGTGGATACTCCCGGCGCGTATGCTGGGTCTATTACGTCCATATCTAAAGATACGTAGGTGTGCTCGCAGACGCTCAAGAAATCCCTCACCTTATTGACTGCTTCTCTCAGGGTTATTTTGTTGAGTTCATATGAGTTAATCATGTTTAGGCCTGCTTCCCTAGCTTCCCTCAGTTCCTTAATGTCGACGGCTCTGAAGCCTAACACCATCACGTTCCTAGCCCCCACCACCTCGCTGATCCTCCTGGTCACGCACGCGTGGCTATACTTGAAGCCTAGGTAATCCGACCTGAAATCTAGGTGAGCGTCGAGGATTAGCACGCAGGGGTTTTTCTTTACCGTGTTGAAGAGTCCTTCAATGATTCCGTAAGTCACTATGTGATCTCCTCCGACGAAGATTGTTTTCCTGGTCTTGAATAATTCCTTAGCGACTACCGAGATGTTTCTCAGCGTTGCTTCAGCACTGCCGTGCACTACCGCTATATCACCCTCATCTACTGGAGGGTTCTCTTCCAGGGCGATGCCGTTCCTGAACGAGTAGGTTTCTAGGGATTGGGAGGCGTGTCGTATACGCATTGGCGCGAGCCTGGAACCACTCCTGAAGCTATTGGTTGAGTCGAAGGGAATCCCTACTAGGCTTAAGGGGTTTCTCCCCCTATCCCCGTTAATCCCGAGAAATACGTACGGGTTGTTGATTAAGTAGAGTTCAAGCATGCTTACCCACTCCTTGATGTATGACGATAAGGTTTTATAAAACCGGATTTCCTTATTTTCTGTAGGTGTTACGTGGACGTGGGCAGCGATAAGTATGAGAAAATCGTTGATTTAGCGGCGCGTAGAGGTTTTTTCTGGCCTTCCTATGAAATCTACGGTGGTTTAGCGGGGTTCTACGACTTAGGTCCTCTAGGGTCTCTCTTGAAAGAAAACATAAGGAAGCTCTGGCTAGATTACTTCGTCTTCAGACATCAAGATATGGTTGTCCTCATAGAGACTCCGGTAATAGCGCCTGAGATAGTGTTTAAAGCTTCAGGGCATGTGGAGAGCTTCACGGACCCGATAGTTACTTGCAGTAAGTGCGGGAAGATTTACAGAGCTGATCATCTCTTAGAAGATATTCTCGGAATCAAGGTCGAGGGCTTACGTCCTGAAGAACTTACCTCGATTATTAGGGAGAAGGGGGTTAAGTGTCCTTCATGTGGTGGTGAGTTAGAGGACGTGAGGACTTTCAACCTCTTATTCCAGACTAACGTAGGTCCTTACAAGCATGACGTGGCTTACTTAAGGCCTGAAGCCGCTCAAGGGATGTTCACGTCTTTTAAGAGGGTCTTCAACGCTATGAGGTACTCACTCCCGCTAGGTATAGCTCAGGTAGGTAGGGTGGCTAGGAACGAGATATCCCCTAGGCAGGGGATGGTTAGGCTGAGGGAGTTCACCATAATGGAGGTTGAGTTCTTTTTCGACCCGGAAGACGCTGAAGAACCTGACTTCAGCAGGTTCCCTGAGAAACTGAGGATATTGACCGCTGATGCTAGGAGTAAGGGGTTGGATGAGGTAGTTGTTGTGAGGCCTGAGGAGGCTGTTGCTGAGGGTATAGTGCTTAATAAGTGGCTCGCGTACTGGATGTCTGTAGCTCAAGCATTCGCTAAGGAACTTGGTTTAAGGGAAGACGAGATATTGTTTGAAGAAAAACTCCCGGAGGAGAGAGCTCACTACTCTAAGCAGACGTTCGATCAGCTAGTCTCTATATCTAGGTGGGGATGGGTCGAGATATCAGGTCATGCTTACAGGACTGACTACGACTTATCTAGGCACATGCAGTTCTCAGGCGAGGACATGACGGTCTACAGAGAGCTTAAGAAACCTAAGGAGATTACTAAGAAGAGTGTTGTCATAGATCAAGAACTCCTGAAAGAATACTTCGGTTCGGACACGCCTAGAGTACTGCAAGCGTTGAGGAGACTGAGCGCGGAGGAGGTTGAGAAGATACTTAGTGAGGGGGAGGTAATTGTTGATGGGTTTAAGGTTCCTGCAAGGGTCTTCCGCATTGAGGAAATTAAGGAGGTTGTGAGGGGTCGTAGGTTCATACCGCACGTGGTGGAGCCCTCGTTTGGAGCGGAGAGATTATTACTGGTTGTTCTAGATAAAGCTTACTATGAGGAGGGGGGTAGGGTAGTCCTTAAATTACCGCCTAAGCTAGCTCCTTACAAGCTAGCTGTCTTCCCACTAATACCTAAGGAGGAGTCTTTGAGAACGCTTGCTAGGAGGATCTATCATGACGCCGTTAAGGCAGGTCTCACGGTAATCTACGACGAGGACGGGAGTATAGGGAGGAGGTACGCGAGAGTCGATGAGATAGGGGTTCCCTTCGCTGTGACGGTAGATTATCAATCGCTAGAAGACAATACAGTAACCGTGAGATTCAGGGATTCAAGAGAGCAGATAAGGATTAAATCTGACGAAGTGATTAAGTGGGTCTTGAATAATTTGTGATTATCCAGAACCCGTCTACTCCCCACGCGTCGTCCCCGTGGTGTTTAAAGTCTCCCTCACCATCGATTGGAAGCCTCGCCTTTTAAGGCGGGGAGGGGGAGGTGTTTTATCGCCAAAAAGCTTATAAGCTTTTGCTTTAATAATGTGTTTGGTGTTGGGTGTGGGCGAGTTTAGTTAGCGATGAGCCCGCGCCTCCCCGGAGCTGGCGGCGGGGCCTGAGCAAGTGATGCAGCGCCCGTGAGGGGCCCTGAACAATGATGCTGGCCCTAGTGGGCGTAGAACCCTCGCTATTCATGGCGGGGAGCCGTCAGCGATTTCCTCCGTTGATGCCGTAACTACCTCTGCGGTGTGGGTTGCGGGGTATTTAAGGTGGCAGATCCGGGGCCCAACCTTCGTAGTTTAACCTCCACCAATCATTGGGTTTGGAGTGCTTCACAGTATTTATTTTCGTTGATCATTACTAATTCTTATGGTGGTGTATACTGAGTAGTGAGAGTGGCGGCCCGCAGCAACCCCAGAAGAGAGACGTTAAGCAATTGGTTGCTGTGATACCTCCAGCTAGTGAGGTGCTGGGTAAGGGAGCGAAGAAAATCCCTGAGAGGAGGGTTAGGATTAGGTTGAGGGAGGGTGTTCCGGAGAACACTATCTACGTTTCTAGTAAGTTGGCGGGTGAGTTAGGTATTAAGGATGCGGCTCAGGTATCTGTTTCAGGGAAGAAGCTCACGTTAAGAGTTTTAATTTCTGAAGACCTTCCGGAGGGTGAGGTCTGGGCTAACGCGGATTTCATGCGGAAGAACGGTATCTCCGATAACTCCATGGTTACTCTGAGGTCTGCTTAATGGAGGACTCACTCATATTCAAGAAGTTAGAGGATTATACGTTAAGAAGGAATAAGGAGTTAGCTAGGTTAAGAGAGTTAGCCGAGGATTTCCTTAACGGGAGGACTTCCTACGATGTGGTGAAGAGTTACGTAGTCAAGGTTAGTAAGACTAGGAGTAGCCTGAAGAAGAGTATTGAGTTGTGTGAGTCTTCGGAAATACGTAGGGAATTCGCGGACTACGTGAGAACCTTAATCACTTTCGTTGTTTTAGTGTCCGTGAATGACGAGGAAGACATATTAACGGATCTTAGAACACACCTCATTGAGAAGGGCATGCGGGATGAAGCTAGCTTCATAGACGATGAGTTAACTAAGCTTAAAGACTTAAGCGACGTAGCTTCAAGGGTCTTGAAGATTCTGCCCAGTATTTGAGCGTCCCCCACCGCATCGAAGTATTTATTATAACCTACGAATTATTACTAGAAGTGTAAACGGTGGGAGCTTGACTGAAGAGAATATAAGACTTGACGAGATACCTGAACGTGGCGAGAGGGAGAGCATAGCTGAGTCAGCTATCGCGGAACAGTTAGTAGCTTTGGTGAGGAGGTCTACGGATCTCTTCAAAGAGCTTCAAAACCTCCTCAAAGAATTAGATGATCTGAATAAGACAGGGGTTGAGAAGATATACGGTAGGATACGCTTAATGAAGGATGAGGTGGAGGAGGGGGGTACAAACCTGTTCGAGTATGTTGTCAGGGTTTCACCTGCTCTGCCTATGGAGAACCTGTACGTCGGCATAATACAGAATATCATAAGGTTGGTTGAGCACGGGGAGGCGGCCGCGAACAGGGCCTTACTCTTAGTTACGAAGGGGTTTGAGAAGATGCCTGATAATATGTACATATATCTAGACTCGGTTATGAGGAGGCTCACGGAGATGATGAGCATCGTGATAGATATGTTAAACAAGTTAAGCAACTCTAAAGTCGTTAAGGAGCTTTACCAGAAGGAAGTGACTTTAGAGAATAACGTTGACGAGATATACAGGGAGTTAGGCTCAGAGATAATAAGGAATTACTCTAACGATGTCGGCGCTCTCCTCCTGCTTAAGGAGTTGACGGATAAGCTCGAAGACTCCGCAGACATCCTCAAGAAGGTGGGGTCTGATCTCAGGCTCATCTCACTCCATAGATAGGAAGCTCAAGAATTGCGGTAGTGGGGACGCTTACCTAATAGGGTCTAAGGTAATAGTTTTCGACGTGGATTTAGCTAGGTGTATTTTTGACGCGAGCTTCATCGGGAAACCCGTCGGCGTGAAGAAGCCTAGAGGAACTGAGGAAGAGGTTAACAGGCCTCTAGAGCTGTCACTTATAGAAGCTTATTATCTCATGGAGAAAGGAATACTGAAGATCTTCAAGGACGGTAAGGCATTGAGTCTTGAGGAGTTTAAGGCTGTGTGCGAGACCCACCTACCTGAGTTCGAGGATTTATACAAGAATTACAAGGAATTCAAGGACTTCGGCTTCACTATTAGGTCAGCGCTTAAGTACGGGACTGACTTCGCTCTATATAAGACGAGGCCCGGGCTGGAACACGCGCCCTACTTAGTGAAGGTGCTTAAGTACGGTCAGGTCATAGAGCCCGGTGACTTAATTAGCTGGGGTAGGCTCTCACACAGCGTGAGGAAAGACTTAATACTAGCCGTAACCCACCAGTCAGGGCTCATTACCTATGTAGCTTTAAAATGGTTTAAACCATAGATTATATAGGGGTTAGCGAGAATAACCGGTGAGCCTGTTGAGTTACCCGGACAAGCATCGATCATCGTATGATGAGAGACGTGGCTGGGCTAGAAAGCCTGAGAGACCCTACGGTGGTGAGGAGCAGAGATTAATGAGGGAGGAGTTAAAGCCACTCCCTCTAGGAGATAAGTGCAACACTCTCTGTCCTTTCTTCAAGTGTTCTAAGAATTCATTGGTGATAGTGAATAAGGTTGTTAAGGGTCACGTGCAGAAGGTAGCTATGTGTAGGTGGATAGGTGATACGTGCCTAGGATATAAGTGTCAATTCGCGTACTGTGAGAGGAAAGCGTTATTGCCTGACGGTAAGTGCGCGTTCGCTGTTAAGTTCAGGGAGGATGAGAGAGAGTTCATTAAGGAATTAGATGAAGCGAAGATAGATGAGAAACTCAAGAACTTGCTAGCTCGTAAAAGCGGGCGCAAAGACTTGTTCCTTGAGTAGATTTAAGACCTTCCCACCTTTTATAGAGGTCGTTTTTCAAGCCTAGCACGTCGAGAACCTTACCTACTATGAAGTCTATCAAGTCTTGGATAGTTTGTGGTTTTCCGTAGAAAGCTGGTGAGGCAGGCATAACCACCCCACCACTTAGGGAGATCTTAAGCATGTTGATTAAGTCTAGGGTGGATAGCGGGGTCTCACGCACCACAACTATTAACGGGCGTTTCAGCCTAAGCGAATTAAGAGCTGCTCTACTAATCAGCGTTGATTGTATTGAATTAGCTATCTCGCCAAGCGTCTTGAGTGTGCAGGGAATCACTACAGTCCCGTCAACAAGGTATGATGACGAAGCTATAGGTGCGGTGAAGTCATACTCATCGTAAACACGTGACGCGATTTTCCCTAATAAGCTTATCAACACATCCTCGCTAAGGCATTCGTCAGCGGACACTAGCTTAGCTTCCCTACTTAAAACCACGTGAACCTCATGTCCTGAAGAGCTTAAAACTTCCGTAAGTCTTAACCCGTAAACAACCCCGCTACTCCCCGTGATACCCACAACGAACCTGCCCAAGCTAGAACACCATCTCATGATTTAAAACAGTAGACTTACTTATATACGTGATGAAGAAGTCTTTAAAAACTTATAAGTTTAGGTGCCGCAAAACTATCGGTCTTGGCGAGGCGATTAACGGCAAAGATGATGAAGCTCGAAAGGTATGATGGGTGATTTGCCCGCGCAGGACTGAGGAATTCTCCACTACTCGTAGCCCAGCATGGAATATATCCTGTGGAGGTAGCCGAGAACTATAGCGTCCTTAACCCCGGGGGGTGGCTCAAGAAACAAATACATTTTCTCCTCCCCTTTAATCTCCTTTAAGATCCTCTCAGATATTAAGCCCACGGGATCCGGTATCTTAACTCTGTTCTGGAGGTCTTTGAAGGATTCGAAAGGCTTCTTTCTTTCTTCAAGTATTACCCACATGGTCTTCTTGCCTATGCCGGGTATTAGCTCAAGTGAATGTAGTTTTATAGTTACTGGCGCGGCTATATTAAAGAATGTCACGAACACTTTCTCTAGGTCAAGCACTGCGGCCCTGACCGCTTCCGGAAGGTAAGACTTAGCTACCGCCGTTAAGTCATCGTAACGTATCGGCTCCCCCCACACATACCCTACCTTATCCCTCAATTCACGAAACCTGAAGCTAACACACACCTTCTCGCCCTGAGCTACCGTAACCCCTGGTTTAGGGTGAAACTCTAGTAAAGTGAAGTAGGTGGTTCCTAGTGCTTGTGCGAGAGGTTTATTCTTATGTGATGGGTGGTGCTGGTCTAGCGGATTACCGCCCGGCATGAAATCAAGAACTATCGCGAAGTCTTCACGGGAAACCTTCCTATCCCCGCTGGCAGGTCCTTTAAACCCCATCAATAATACCTCCAAGGATCTACTCGCTACAGTACTCGCTGATCGTCTTAAGAACCTCGTTCAGGAATTCTTCCTCGTAGTTCTTATTCTCGAAATTTAGGAGTATCTTAAGGGTTTCCAAGTCTTTCGGGACTATGTTAGCTATCATAACCGAGGTTATCTCGCTGAAGCCTCGCTTCCCAAGTTCCTCAACTAACTCGCCGGCCTTCCTACATTTATTGAATCTCCTGAGGTAGTCTAGTACACGTAGTTCTATGCTCTCAAGCTCTACTCCTCTCTCAGCTAACTCCTCAATCATTTTCTGTATTTCAGCGTAAGTGATGTTGCGAGAAGACACTATCTTCATCTATCTCACGCACTAACAGGCCTTAAATGCTCGGGGTACGTAATTAAAGTCTTCTTCTTATCACCTATGTAGACCTCAACTATGTAAGCCCTCCCCCTCTTACCTACTACAACCCCTACCTTACCCACATACCTCCTGTGCGGTAAGGCGTCTTGTACGGCTGGGTTAGGCACTATACATACCTTATCGCCTTCCTTATACTCTCTCATGACGGTGCTTAAGGGAGGTACGGAGCCCCGCTCTCTGACGCTCTTCTTTAACAATTTCCTCGTCCTGTGCCTGTACCCGCTTGATGCCTTAACCATCCAATCACACCTAGTTTTTATTGTTAGGTTTATCCTTAAAAAGGTTAAGTATGTGGAGTCTGACGCTCCCCGCCCTAAAGAGCGAAGCTTCTAACGGGTGAGCTCTTTTAGGGATTCTCCTCTATCTCTCCGTAATATATTTTCAGGTCCTCTAAAGTCAATCTCTTAGTTTCCTTCATCTTCTTCTCTACCTCGTTTTTCTTTTTGTCCAGGATTTCCTTCTCCCTACTCTTAGCTAAGTTAGTCTTAAGATTCCTTAACTCTTCTTGAAGAGCTCTCAATTCCTCAACTTTAGAGTTGATGGACGTGTTTAGCTGGTCTATGCTAGCCTTAACGCTCGCCAACTCCTTCGTTAATTCATCGAGTTTCTTCCTCAAAGAATCACGCTCTTCCTTGAGCTTACGCTCTTTCTCCCTCAGAGACGTTATCTTCCCCGTAATCTCGCCTATCCTGTTACTTAGGTCGTCCAGCATTATCCTCAAGCTCTGGTACTCCGCCTTAACCTCCTTGTACTCTTCTAGAAGTTTTCTCCCCTCAACTACCTTCATCAACTCTTCCTCTAACCTAGCTATCTCCCTAACTATCCTGCTCTCAACCTCTATGGGCAGGGACTCGGTTATTATCCTCCACTCAAGCCTCTCTATCTCCTGCTTGATCCTGTTTATAGAGTAAGGAGTGTTGTTCTTGAAATTATTCACGTTTTCTCTAATGCTTATCAGCCTATTCCTAACGTCCCTTAACCTACTTAAGATCTCCCTCCTCTGCGCTATTAACCTATCTCTTTCCTCCCTCAGCTTATTCTTTACTTCCCAGACATTCCCCAGCCTGTTTTTGATGCCGGTTAACTCTTCTCTTACCTTGCCTCTCTCCGCGTTTATCTCCCTAATCTTGTTTACTAAGTCAAGTCTCTGATTTTTGAGAGTCTTTATTTCTTCTCTTAAGTCGTCTATTCTCTTGATTAATTCTTCGGTACTCAACCAAGATTACCTTATCAGTATTCTAGCGTCAGCTATCTTAGCTCCCTTACCTACCTCGAAGACCATTATCGGGTTGAGGTCCACGTCAGTAACTGACTCATGTTCCTCCATGAACTTAGCAAGCTTCATCACTATGTCTATTATGGCTTCCTTATCCCTCGGCGGCGTCCCTCTGTAGCCGTCTAATATCTTAGCAGCTTTAATTTCAGTGAGCATGGTCTCCGCGTCATACCTCGTTAGAGGCGTTATCCTGAAGCTCACGTCCTTCAAAACCTCAACGAATATGCCGCCGAGACCGAACAAGATTACCGGGCCGAAGGTGGGGTCCCTGGTAGCTCCCACGATGACTTCAAGACTTTGAGGAATCATTTCCTGAATTAAGATACCGGTCATCCTGGCTTCAGGAGCTCTTGCTCTCACGTTACGTAGTATGTCGTCAAAACTCTTGCGGACCTCATCACTAGAGTTTAAGTTAAGCTTAACGCCGCCTACGTCAGATTTATGAACTATGTCAGGGCTGACGATCTTTAACACGACGGGGTAACCTATCTCCTCAGATAGTCTGACAGCCTCCTCAGCAGAATTAGCTAATCCGAACTTCGGTGCCGGGAAACCGTACTTTACTAGAACGTCGTAGGCTTCATGCTCAAGTAATTTAGTCCTCCCCTCACTCCTAGCCTTGTTAATTACTTCCTCCACGTATTCCCTCACGTTACTCATTCCTAATTAACCCCCAGATATTAGTCTAAAACACAGATTTAAAAGCTGTGCTCACCCACTATTTGATTAAATAACTGGAGATTTCGTTGCTTAAGCTGTGCGTCCTATCTTATTTAGCTTCTAGCGATTTGTTGTTGCTTAATCGCTGTGTGAGGGTCCCTCACTGTATTCCTCGGTTGCGAAGTCTTCACCGCCTATTAAGACTCTCTGGAGTAAGGCGTAAGCGTCCTCAACACCCCACATCTCCTTAGAAGAGACTGAGACTACTTCCTTAAAGATTTCCTTGAATATGTTGCAGAGCGACTCACCGACCTCAAGGCTTATGAAGAACGCGTCGTTGCTTGCCGAGATACAGCTGTAGTCTTCGCTCAGTAAGCGCAGGAGGTAGAGTCTAGAACTCAGACCCTCTAAGTCTCTGAATTTTTGCTGGGTTGTTATTAAGTCTATCTTGTTCAGTATTAAGACTAGAGGGAGTCTTAACCTGTACATTGTTGAGAGAGCTAGTAGGAGTGCTGAGTAGCTTGAGTGTGGGTTGGAAGCCATGTGTGAGTCTAGTATGAAGGCTGTCGCCGATCTGTTATTCTTAACTAACTCCCTCAGAACTATAGGTCCTAACCTCCTGAAAGCAACTATCTCTAACTGCCCGGGAAGATCTATGATCGCGTAATTACCGCCTAACTCATCTATCTCCTTCCTTAAATCGCTGACGTAATTAACTAGGTAATCAACGCTCAGTACTAGAGCGCCGTTAGGTCCGAGACCGTACTTCACCATGAAATCGCGTGTCGTGACGTAATTCCTCACGTCCACGTCAGGAACGTAAGGCAAGACCTCGGATGCCGGGTCTAAGTTAACTCTAACTACGTCTAGACCGTTGAGCTCCATCCACTGAGCTAGTGCTGAGACAAACGTGGACTTACCTGAACCAGCAGGTCCTGCGACGATCACAAAATACATTAACACACCCCGCACTCAAGACTCAGATTAATATTTAAGCAACAGCTAACAAATTTTAAAACCACGGAATACTCTTACGTTTCAGTGTGCCGACCACGTTTACCGCGTAGCCACACTTAGGGCATTTGTTAGACTCTGTCAGCCTCCATTCAGTTACGTAGAAGCCGTACCTACGTATTAAGAGCTCCCCGCAGTTAGGGCAGTACGTGTTCTCCATGTGATGTCCTGGCACGTTACCTAAATACACGTACTTCAAGCCCTCACTCTTAGCTACCCCAGCAAGCTTCTCGAGAGTCTTGATAGGTGTTTCAGGCAGGTAACTCATTTTGTAGTGTGGGTAGAATCTGAGTAGGTGGAAGGGCACGTCATCACCCACTACCTCAACGAGTTTCCTAACCAGCTTCCTGAGGTCTTCGACGCTGTCGCCGTACTTAGGCACCACGAGATCGGTTACTTCAACGAAAACTCCTCTCTTCTTCATGTAGTTAATAGTTTCGTAGATAGGTTCCGGGTCAGGCACCCCCATGAACTTCCTGTAGAATTCTTTGTTAGCGTTAGCCTTGAAATCTACTGTGGCGGCGTCGAGGAACTTGGTGAGTTCTTCTAGAGCCTCGGTGGTGATGTACCCGTTAGTTACCATAGTATTGAAAAGATTTTCTTTCTTAGCCAGCGCGGCGGTGTCGATCATGAACTCGTAGAAGATCGTTGGTTCGTTGTAGGTGTAGCTAATCCCGTCAGCCCCCTCCCTGACAGCTTCCCTAACCACTTCCTCAGGCGTCATGAAGTCGCCGAAAATCCCGTTCCTCCTAGACTGACTTAATGTCCAGTTCTGGCAGAACATGCACATGAAGTTGCATCCAGCGGTGGATATGGAGAAGACTAGAGAGCCTGGATGGTAGTGAGATAGGGGTTTCTTCTCTATGGGGTCTAGGTTAGCTGCCGTGAGGAGACCGTACACTAAGGTGTAGAGGGTCCCGCCGGAATTATACCTAACACCGCAAGCACCGTAACCCCCGTCACTTATGGGGCACCTCTTATAGCATAGATCGCAAACCACTTTATTATCGCCTAACCTCCTCCAATACTTAGCTGTTCTAACCCAAGGCTTGCTTAGGTCAGGCCTCCCCAACACAGAATCACCTGATCACTCACTCGTCGTTAAACATGTTTTCACATCTAATAAGTTATCTTCCCTTGCTTCGCGGGAGGGACGCACGACCTAGAACGACTGAACCTATTTAAGGAGGTCTAAAAGCTTTAGAAGTTCTTCCTCGATATGTTATGTGGTGGTGGGTTAGGTGTTAGTGATTTCACTGCCTTCAGACCCGGGTTTAGGGCGTGGACTTGCGAACCTCCTCGGGTTCAGGTATTCTGAGGTTGTCTATAAGGTCTTCCCTGACGGGGAGTCTTACTTGAGGTTTCCGGAGATTTCTGGGGAGGATGGGGTATTGCTGGTGCTTACTTCCTATCCTGACCAGAATCGTTCCTTGCTTGAGTTATTCCTTTCAGTAGAACTGCTATCCTCGAAGGGTCTCAGCAAAGTGTACGCGGTGATGCCGTACCTGGCTTACGGCAGGCAAGATAAAGAGTTCTTGAGTTGGGAGGTAGTTAGTGGGAGAGCGGTTCTTAAGATAATGAGGTGTGTGGGTCTTAAGAAACTGTTGGTCGTGGACATACATAGTGAGAAACTCTTAGAGGAATTCAGCGATTTAATCGTTAACGTATTACCCGTTAAGACGTTCGGGCAGTACATAAAGAACAACGTTGGAGAGCCCTACATACTTGTGGCTCCAGACGTTGGTGCCTCGAAGAGGGTTAGGCTGATAGCTGAGTTCCTCGGTAAGGATTACGTGACGATTAAGAAGGTCAGGGATAGGGTGACGGGGGAAGTCACTCATCAACTACCGGAGGATCTGGACGTAACCGGGGTTAACGCCGTCATAATTGATGACATAATAAGTACTGGCGGCACAATAGCTAGTATAGCTAAGTACTTGGCTAGTAAGGGTGCTCGCAAGATCTATGTTCTAGCATCGCACGGGCTTTTCGTGAGTGACGCGCTAAATAAGCTGAGGCTTTCAGGGGTTAATAAGGTGGTGGTGTTGAATACCGTGGGACACCGATTAACGAGTGACTTAGTAGAGTATCTTGACGTGTCGGGGGAGCTTGCTGAGTCTATTAAGGGGAGCTTGCTTTAGGAGGATTCGCTGATCTAATAGATAGTCAAGGTTTAATAAACTTCACGATAATGAAACTCTAGAGAGGAAATGCTTTACTACGTTTATCTTTCCGGTGAGCACAGGGAGCTGCCGTTGCTTGAGTTGAGGGCTGTGATGGAGGCTGAGAGAGTAGGGTATAGGCTCGTGGCTCACCTGGATCAGGTCGTTATAGTTGATAGTTCTGAGCCCTTGGAGGAAGTCCTGAGGAGGACTGTCTTAAGTAAGTATGCTGGCGTCCTGCTAGGGGTTTCTGAGGCCGTTGACGGGGTTCAAGGCATTAAGAGAGTTCTAAGAGATTCTGACGTATGCTTCTACGGGGGTTACGACTACGTGAACTTCAGGAGGGTGAAGCAGTACGGGAGTCAAGTAAGTTATGAAGACGTGTTAAGAGTTGTGAACGAGTTGTCCGGGAGTTTATGTAGAGGGGGGAGTAAGAGGTTGGACATCATAGTTTCGGAGGGGTGTGTTGTGGTGGGTTTAAGAACTTATGAGAGGGATTTAAGGCCTTACAGAGCGCGTGAACCTGCTGAGAGACCTTTTTACTCGCCAGGCACTATGACCCCGTACATGGCTAGAGTCTTCGTGAACTTGAGTAGGGCTAGTGTGAGGGAGGGACACGTTATCTTAGATTCTTTTTGTGGTGCTGGAGGCTTCTTACTGGAAGCTTGCTCCGTAGGCTTAAGATATGTGGGTGTGGAGGTGGATCCTAAGCTAGCTGAGGGCGCTGCCAGAAACCTGGTTCACTACGGGTGTGTTCCTGAGGTAGTGGGCGGTGATGCTTGCCATATCCCGTTAGATAGGGTTGACGCCATAGCTACTGACCCCCCGTACGGTCGCATGAGCAAGCCCGCGGACATGGACTTAATCAACTTAATGAGGTGCTTTCTAGGGGAGAGTTACAGGGTGTTGAGGAAGAGCGGCTACATGGTTTTCGCTCAGAGGATAGATATGCCTCTCGAGGAAATGATTGTTGACGCGGGATTCACGATCGTTGAGAGAATCCCTAACTGGGTTCACGGATCCCTAACCAGAGATATTTTCGTGGTGAGGAAGGAATGAACCCGGTGATAGTGACGTTCTTAGGTTCTAGAGGGCCTTACCCAGGTAGTGACGAAATGCCTTCCGTCTTAATTAGTTACGGCGGGAAGAACCTGCTTCTAGACGTTAGTGAGGGGACGCAGCACAGACTCCTAGAAGTTGGTAAGAGCGTTGCGTCCGTAAACCCAATCTTAGTAACCCACATGCACGGGGACCATGTCCTGGGCTTGATACCATTCCTTCAATCAAGGTCTTTAGCGAATATCACCACACCACTCTTAATAATCGGTCCTGCAGGGCTGGGAACATACTTAATCAAGTCGTTTGAGTACCTCTACTTCTACCCAGAGTACGTGTTAGTGGTCAACGAGGTTAGTGAGGAGAGTAAGGTGTGTGAGGAGTGCGGTGATTTCATAGAACCACTCAAGGAATTAGCCCGCAACCAAGAAAGCAAGGTAAGTGTTGTGAGAACAGATTGCTGTAAGACCGTTATCGAAGGACCTTTCAAAATAAGGGCTTTCTGGGTTGAGCACTCAATACCTACGCTAGCTTACAGGATAGATATTTCCGATACCATCAGCGTATGCTACGTTTCAGATACTACGGCATCAGATAACGTTATTAAGGCATGTAAAAACGTGAAGGTACTAATCCATGACTCAACTTTCGGTAGCGATATGAGTGACAAAGCCCGTGAATATAAGCACTCAACAGCTATTCAAGCGTCCGAAACAGCTCTAAGATGCGGTGCTGAAACACTCATACTTTACCACATATCACCCAGGTATAAGAACACCGATAACTTACTGAATGAAGCTAGGAAGGTATTCAAGAATACGTACGTAGCGGAGAAATACATGAAGCTCTATCTAACTCCATCCAAGTAAGTGAGATTAAGCTTGAAACGAGTCAATGAAAACTAATAAATCCCCCGCGTCGTAAAGAGCGTTGTTTTTGAGTCGTGAAAGTCTTAAGAATCAGTCTTGCCGCGAATCACGTCTTGGTTAGCAAAGCTCCGTAGGTGTTCGGGGAACGTGTCTAGAGTTGAAGTAATACCCTCATGCCCTGATTTAATTCTTTCCTCCACGTATTATTGATGCCAGTTACTTAGAGTGAGTAATACTTACCCGTATTTAGTGCATGTGTTGTTATTTGCTTGAGTGATATAGTGTCTAATAGGGACTCTTATGCCGGTCATATACAGGTGCGGTTCCTGCGGTAAGACTCTCTTCGTGTTCAGGTCTGTCGGGCAAGATAGTTTTGGGGTGCCGACACCGGACGAGCTCTTTAGTAAGGTAGGTAGTAGGTGTCCTGGGTGTGGCAAAGCACTCTCGAAGCCTAGGCTGGATAGAGTGAAGGTAATGGGTAGGGCTTAAGAAGTCTCAGTAATCGAGGACTTCTTAATCCAGACTGAATACCTTTCTTGAGTCGATGCCTGTTTAACTCTTTTGCCTGCTAGCAGAACGCGAGTTATGAATGCTTTAGTTTGAAGTAGACCTTATCCATTAGGTTGAAGCAGCTATTGATGTTTTCGCTAGATTCTATCATCACCATGTAGCCCCATAACGACACAATCAGTTTTTGCTTAGGCGGGGTTGCCTCCACGTTTTTCTTGCTTATTACGTAACCCCATGCGACGAAGTCTTTTTTCTCGTCGTATTCTGGTTTCTCCCTACTTAGGGTATACTCCGTCTTACTATCCTCTGAAACGACTAGTAATTCCTTCAGCACGTCAAACTCGACCTTACTTCCTTGGCAGTCTAAAGAAACTATTACGATCCCAGGTATTAACGACTTACGTATGCTTGTCACCGTGCACTCGTCGCGTAGCAAGCCCTCACGTAACTCCACTCGAAGCACCGACAAATATTATTTGGTCGGTCTTTAAAAATAGACCTTAATAGATTTCATTAAGTTAGTGTTAGGAAGTATTGAGGAGCTCGGTGATGAAGTCTTTCAGTGCTTCGTTAGATAGCCTTTCGCAGCTGTTTCTAGTTTCATAAAGGTTTATAAGGTTTAACACTATTACACATCTTGATGAGATTCCCTGTGAGGGGTGAAGAGCCGTAGATGGCTCTCCCCAAGGGCAGCAACCCAAGATGTGGGGTCCCTGGGGTGGCCCTGAAAGCCCCCAAGCCCGATGAGAGCCCGAGCGGGATGCAGGGGAATAGAGATGAGGCTATGACCATAAAGCAATATGAATCTATATAAGAGCTGAACCCCAGTCAACCCATACCTCACACTTCTTAACGTTATTGAGTACGTTCACGATTTCCTCCACCACCTCATCGACTTCCTTATTAGTTACGTCTACTTCACACACCTTAGTTTCCGGGTGTTCGTTTAAAGCGTTGTAAGTGCATATACCCAGTATTTCAGCTTCCACATTCTCCCTAACTTTCTCTTTACCCCACCCTCTCGAAGCAAGCCTCTCGTACAATACGGCCGGGTTTAGCCTAAGCACGAATACCGTCTTAACGAACTCGTCAGGGATTACCTCACCGTAGTGACTGTCTACGATAACGTCGGATTCACTCCCGCTCAATAACTCGGTGAGCCTGCTTACTAAGCGTTCCTCATCTATTATTAGAGAACCCCTAACCTCGTCTACGCCGACATACAGGGATTCCCTCACAACCAGATCCGATAAGTTTAAGTAGCTAAGACCTAACCTAGACGCAAGCCGGGTCGCAACCAACGTCTTACCAACCCCGGGAGTCCCGGAAATAACTATAGCTTTACCCATCAAGCACCCCCTAAGATAATTTCCGGATCCTTAAATTAGGGTTGAGGAAGAGTTGCGGGAACATGCCGAGACGTTTTGGATCAGCCCCCAGCCTCAAATCATTAAATCATCGCTTTCAACCTTCATCATCTAATCAAGTCCCGCCACTCACGGACCATAAATAATATAGCGACATGTTTTAAATCCTTTCCATTACTTCGAGGTTTCTGTGAAATACTTGATTTTCGTCGTTTAATAGGGATTTTTCAGTTTTTAAGCTATGTATGTTTAGCGGTGGTGTGGATGGTTCGGGTTACTGAGTACGTGGTGGAGGAGTTTGTTAAGATTGTTGCAGTATGCGGTGACGACGGCACTGCCGATTTAGTGGGTGATTTGCCTGCCCTGCCTTACTGCTTCCCTAAGAGTGAGTGTCTTCACGTAGGTAATGTAGAAGTATGTTGGTCTGAGTGGCTTCGGCTAGGGGATTTCTCACTTCGTGTTGAAGGCTCTACAGTAGAAGGCATTCTTAAAGCAATATCATTCCATATCAAAGGGATTAAATGCGAGGAGGTTTCGGGAGATATCTACTACGTGGTGCGTGACCACATACTTAAAGAATGTTCTGGGGGGAGTAGTTCATGAGATTGCTTCTTGGGGTTGCGGCGGGGTCTCAAGATATATTGCGGTGACCATCATCTCCCCGCCACATTTAGGGCATTTCTCCCCTACCCTACCTACGTATTCCCCCTTGTCGTATGGCTTATTTAACACGTAATTGCAGCTGAGGCACTTCTTTACAGTGACTATCTTGCCTTTCTCCTCCTTCTTCTGTGTTGAGGATTCTCTCAAGTAAGAGATTAGCAGGTAAGATGATAGGAAAACGATTATGGCTATGAGGAGTATGTAGAGAGGGTCTAATTCCAGTAACACAGACATCACCTCACTCTATGCCTAGGGTGTTGCCCACCCCTACAACCACTACTGCGTCGCCTTCCCTCGTCTTACTAAGTATCGTGTTCTTGACTATGTCGGCTGCTTTCACAACACCCTCGTAGACTTGCTTAGTCATGGTGTTTATAGCTTCCTCGTTGCTCATCTTAATCACTACCGCGTCTAGCGGTACCGAGCACTTAGAAGCTATTCTCTCCATAGCTATCTTCTCAGGCCCTAAATCACCTATGGCCGCACCAACACCGTAGGCTACCTCACCGCTCTTCTCGCTCTCGAGTTTTAAGGCTGCGTCAACAGTTATTATTCTAGAGATCCTGCATTCAAGACTGTCAACGAGTTTCTCCAACGCCTCACCAGGCCATCCTACCGTGGGTCCCGGGCCCTTAGCTTTTATCACGTAGAGTTTCCTACCCTCAAACGAGGTCTCGTACAAGACGGTCTCCGGAGCTATCTCCGAGGCTCCGGATGCGTTGCCTAAGAGCATTCTAGCGACTAAGGCGCCGGCACCATCCCCTATCGGCGCGCCCACCCCGAATGAGTCTATGGCGTCTCTATACGCTTTAGCTAGCCTGACTATCTGGTTTATCTGGAGAGCTAACTGCATCATCATGATCCAATCATTAAACTTAACGCCTAGGTTATAGTAATGCTTCACTACCTTGTTTATGTAGGTAAGTACAGAGTTAAGCTCTAGCAACACCTCAATCCTCTGCCTATCAATTTCTGAGACGTTAGGGACTTTATCTAGAACGTACCTCTTAACAGCCTCATCACGTGTTCTCAGCAAATGCTTCAACCTCTTTATTACGTCAATAGGTTCCCTCTCGACAGGGAATATCATGAAGAAATTATCAACGTAGTCGTCTATGAGAGTTTTCGGGTTAGGTAAGTTCATGTCCTTCAAATACTTTATCGACTTCCTCCTACCCTCTTCCTCAAACTCTATTAACTCCATAAGCTTTCTCCTCACAACAGAGGAGTACCGCGTGAACTGAATCTTCTGCGGTATATCCGTGAAGTTAAGTATGAAGGAAGATAGTATTAGGATTGCTATCAGCATAGAAGTCCAGTCCTGAACCCCGTCCACTCACTCACACCCCGACTTACCACACTAACCTAAGTCTTAAAACATTTATATTTTTCGTTTAGCAATCTATGACTAAGTCGTTCTTCTATATGGGGGGCTGCTCAACACGGAAGCAACTCATTTGTTTAGCTCCGGGTTAGTCGTGATTATGATCCTGCCACCACTTACCAGGATTGTTTCCTCGAACTGAGCTACTAGATTACCGCTCACTTCCCTTAAGACGGGGTATGCTGTAAGAACTGATTTCCTTACCAAGCTCTGGAGCAGTGCCCGCAACCTACTTAAATCACTGAATTCCCTTGTAAGCCATCTCTCACATAGTGGGAGGGTCCTAAACTTCTCGTATATGGTCTTTATTAGGAGAGATTCTTCCTCCGTGACCTGCTTGTTTTTGAAGCCTGTGTTTAACGCGTATATGTAGGTAGAGGTCCTTACTTCCTCCACGTAGCCCTTACCCGGGGTTAGGAAAGGCTCTATAGCGTATGCTCTGCCGTTAGATAACTTACCTAGAGCTAGCCTGGTGAAGTGGTTGGGGATGACCTCACCAGCGTGTATTAAGTACCTGCCTAGAGAGTGGCCCGTCAGGTTCTTGATCACGTTAAACCCGTATTTCTTAGCGACTGCCTCCACAGCCCTCCCCACAGCGTTTATAGGTGTTCCGGGGCTTAAGGAAGTCAACGCTTTACGTAAAGCTTCCTCAGTAGCTTCAACCAGCTTAACCGCTTTATCTGAGAGGGTTACCGTGATCGCTGTGTCAGCTATGAACCCGTTCACGTGAACCCCTAAATCAATCTTAACTAGCGAGTCCTCAGTAATCACTCTAGAATCACCTACGTAGGGGGTGTCATGAGCAGCTATCTCATTAACCGATATGTTGGTTGGGAAAGCAGGCTCACCACCGAAAGACCTTATCAACTCCTCCACCCTCTCAGCTAAATCAAGTAATCTGGTGGAAGGCTTAACTAACGAGACAACGGATTTCTTAACCCTGTAAGCTATCTCGCCAGCCCTCAGATACGCTTCCACGAACTCCGCGTCACTCGTGTTCAACACCACTCTAAATATGTTAAGGTGACCATAAAATAATATTAGTAATCCACGACCCTCAACGAATCGCGAACTAGTCTAGCGCGTCGTTCTTCACTTAGTGAAGATATTTTAGATCTCGTAAGTAATATTATTTAAGGTGTGTTAAATGTATGATATAAAGATTAAGTGGTTTGGTCATGCGGCTTTCAAGATAGAGATGTTTGGTAAGGTCTTCTTGATAGATCCCTGGATATTAAACCCTGTATCCCCTGAGAAGAAGTTGAATCAGGTATGCGGGGACTTCATAGTGGTGACGCACGATCACGGGGATCACGTAGGTAACGCTCTTGAAATATTGAGGAACTGCCCTAGCTCTAAGGCAGTAGCTATATATGAGCTAGCTTCATACATAGCTGAAGAACTAGGTGGTGAGCAGAGAGCTATCGGGGGTAATATAGGGGGACCTATAGACTTAGGGGAAGGATTTGAGGTAGTGTTAACCCCGGCGCTCCACTCTAGCGGTAAGGGGGCGCCGACAGGGGTCTTAATAAGTAAGTTAGGGAATACGGTATACCATGCCGGCGACACAGGATTAACTTACGAGATGAAGCTCATCGGCGAACTATATAAGCCGTTAGTAGCGCTCTTACCGATCGGAGGGCACTTCACTATGGGGCCTAGGGAAGCCGCGTACGCCGCGCACCTCCTGAACCCCAAGTACGTTATCCCAATGCATTACGGCACCTTCCCCGTGTTGAGAGGCACGCCGGAAGAATTCAGACGTTACTTGATAGAGTTCGGTGTCGCGGCAGAGCTCATAGTGCTTAAGCCGGGCGAGGAAACTACTGTGAGAGCTGAGGTTCCTCGCACGCGGTAACGCCACTGTTCAGGCTGAAGAAGTTCCTTGAGGGTATGGGTGGCGCGTGATACTTATTTTAAGTGTCGAGTACTTGATTTTATGGGTAGTGCGTTGGCTAAGCCTGACGTCAGGTTAGTGGTGGTTGGTCCTGAAGGAAGAATTAACATGGGCTTCATATTAAGGCTTGCTAGAAACTTCGGTATTAACGACTTATGTGTGGTTAGCCCGCAGTTTGATTTAAGCGATCCTGAAGTTAGGGAGTTTGCCGCGAGAGGTGCTGAGTTACTGAGTAGCGTGGCCGTTAAGTCTAGTGTTGAGGAATGTCTTTCAGGCGTTAGGTTATCTATATGCACTACCTCAATAGCTGATTTAGAGTCGGACGTGTTAAGACAGTCACTACCTCCCTACCTATTAAGCTATGTCTTACCTAAATCCGGTAAGGTGGCTCTAGTCTTCGGTAGGGAGAGCGTGGGTCTTAAAAGAGAGGAATTAGATAAGTGTGACTTAGTGTCCACTCTGGACACAGGGACCGACTACAACGTGCTTAACTTGTCGCACGCGGTAGCTATCTATATGTACGAGGTCCTCAGAGCTTCGATGAGGGAGTCTTACGAGGTTAGTGAGTGTGAGGAGAACGTGTTGAAGGCTTTGAGGAAGGAGTTGGAGGAATTGAGTAAGTTACTCGACGACGATAAAGGTGTTAGGGCATTCAGGAACATCTTGTTTAGAGCCAACCCTAGAAACCCTGAGTGCGGGGCTTTATACAGGGTGTTGAAGAAGATAGTGTTTCAGCTGAGGTTGAGAGACACACATACTTAAAAACCTTCAACTCAGTAATCTTTGGTGGTAGAGAGTGCCGTTAAGACCTGCTAGATGCTATAAAGACATGCACAAGCCCCCGTACACGAGGAAGGAATACATAGACGGCATACCGCAACCTAAGATAAGTAAGTTCGTCATGGGCAACCCTCGCGGGGATTACGAGCTAGTCGTTGAGCTGATTTCTTTAGAGAACGCTATACTGAGGCATAACGGGCTTGAAGCCGCTAGAGTCATGGCTCATAAATACTTAAGCAAGTACGTCGGGGAGGACAAGTACTTCTTCATGGTCAGGCAATACCCTCATCACGTACTCAGAGAGAATAAGATGATGGCTTTCGCAGGAGCTGACAGACTTCAGGACGGCATGCGTAAGGCCTTCGGAAAACCCGTTGGTGTTGGCGCGAGAGTTTTCTACGGTAGTGTGATAGCGGAGGTGAGGATCTCCGCTAAGAACCTGCCTCAAGCTAAGGAGGCTTTAAGGAGATTCAGAGATAAGATAGGTATTAGAACCATGTTGCGGGTAAGGGAGTTAAAACCCGGTAGCTCCACCCCCACTAACGCGGCGGAAACGCAGAAATGAGCTCACTTAAGAACTCGTTTCTCGACTACTACTATATTGACGTTAGCGAGCTTTCTAGGGTGGTTAAGGAGAGGAAACCCTCTAAAATACTCCTTCAAGTCCCTGAGGGGTTCAAGAACAGGTCTTACGAGATAATAGACTACTTGAGGGGGATATTGGGGGATGCGGAGATACACATAGACGCAAGCCCCTCGTTTGGTTCATGCCTCATAGACGTAGGGGTTGCGGGTAGGTATGATTTAGTGATTCACTTAGGTCATAGGAAGTACCCTTACTGGAGCCCGCCAAGTAACGTGGTTTACGTTGATTTGCAGTCGAGGACTAGGCCGGATCACGAAGTCTTGACTTCCTTAATCGATGATTTAAGGAAACACAGGTATGTGAGGTTAGCCGTGTACACGACGGCTCAGCACGTGGACCTCACTAAGGACCTCGTCAAACAACTCCGTAGTAACGGGTTTGAGGTAGTGAATAAGGGTGTTGAGGTGGTGTTTGGGTGCTGGTTTTCTAGCTTGGATGCTGTGAAGGATTCTGTCGATGCTTTCTTGGTGGTGGCTGGCGGGAGGTTCCACGCGTTAGGTGTTGGTTTAAGGGTCGGCGGTAGTAAGGAAGTGATTTCGCTAGATCCTTACGAGAACGCATACTACTTCCTGGGTGAGTACGTTTCAAGGGTTCTTAAGACTAGGTTTGCTAAGATAACGAAGTCTCTGGACGCCGTGTCTTGGTTGATAATAGCTGGTAGCGGAGGGCAATACAGGCCCTGGATAATTAACGAGCTCGCGAAGTTGATAACCGGTTCTGGGGGTAAGTACTACGTAGCCGTGACTTCATACCTTACGAGAGATCTTTTAATTGATGTAGATTCAAGCACGCTAGACGCTATAGTCATTACCTCGTGCCCTAGACTACCTATAGAGGATTTCCACGACTATGAAAAACCTGTTTTAACGCCTGGTGAGGCTTTTATGGCGTTGAAAAAAGTTTTTGAGCCTTATGTTTTCCCTTGGTGAGTGCGTTACTCATACTCTATCTTCGCTTCAGGTCTTACCTCGCCTAGTCTGCTCCTCACGTAACTTATTATTGAGTCTGCTTCTTCAGGCGCTACGGGCTTGCCCCTACCTAGTAAGTCGTTGATAGAAGCTTTCAGAGCTTCCTCATGCGTTCTGCCCTCGAGAGCTACCCTTACTTTCTCTATTTTAGTAGGTTCCGGCACCAGCAAGACGCCGACCTTAACGTATAGGAATTCCTCGTTTATCGGGATGACCTCCACGATACCTCCCTCACGCTCACCGACTTTCAGTGCGTAGATCTTGTCTCCGTCGCTGGTTTCCCCAGCATACTCAACGGTATACTCTACTGGCGCAGCCATTATTTTCTCAGCTTCAGGCACTAACGCGGTTAGTACGGCGGTTACCTCCTCGTCCGGCACTCTCCTAAAGACCTCCACCCTCAACGTATCGAATTTCCAGTGTATCTTGCCTTCACTTACCTCGTAATCGATGCTTAACCTTACGGCGTCTCTCTTATCGACTTTAAGCTTGTCTACCAGTACCGTGAACAAGAACCTGTTGAGTTGTGCTACGTGGAAAGCCACGGTCTTACTATCTATTCTTTTCTCTTTAATGTCTTCGGATAGCTGAGCGAAGATCACTCTCCTAACTTTAGTAGCGTACCCCCCTGCAATAACTAACCCGGTCCTCATAGTAGGCATAAATACCACCAATTATATTAGTTTTTCGAAACTATAAAAATAGTCTTAAGGGATTTCAGGTCGGTGAGTTAAGGTAATCGATCAGTGGTCGAGATGAGTAGGGGTAAGTTGCTGAGGAAGATAGCTGAGGAGATCTTGGGGGTTGAGAACGCTAGGAAGATTTGGGGGAGGGTGGAGATAATAGGTGATATAGCGGTGATCAGGAAGCCCCCTGACCTCCCGGTCGAGGCTTTCGTGCCTTTAGGTGAGGAGATTCTTAGGAAGCTACCTTACGTTAAGTCTGTGTGGCTAGCGGTGACTTCCGTGAAGACTCAGCACAGGATTAGGGAGCACGTCTTACTAGCCGGTGAGAACAGGAGTGTTACTACTTACCGGGAGCACGGGTGTGTTTTCAAGGTAGACATAAACTCCGTGTACGTCTCCCCGGCCCTAAACTACGAGCATAAGAGGATAGCGGATTTAGTGAGACCGGGTGAGTTCATAATAAACATGTTTGCCGGAGCCGGTCTCTTCTCAATAATAATAGCTAAGAAAGCGAAGCCAAGGAAAGTCATATCCATAGACATAAATCCCCACGCGTACGAGTTAATGCGTGAGAACATAGCGCTGAACGGTGTTGAGGACGTCGTGGAGGCTAGGTTAGGGGACGCGGCGCAAGTGGTGAAGGAGTTTACCGGGATGTCTGACAGGGTGTTGATGCCCCTGCCGGAATACTCACGTATTTACTTGCGGGACGCTATCTCAGCGTTAAGGGATTGCGGCGTGATTCACGTCTACGACTTCGTGAGTGCTGAGGGGAGGGATGAGGCCCTGCTTAAGGGGAAGGAGGTGTTTAGCGGGGAGTTAGCCGAAAGCGGCGTTCGTTACGAGTTCCTGTACGGCAGAGTGGTAAGGAGTGTTGGGCCCAGGTATTACCAGGTAGTCTTCGACATAAGGGTGTGTCGTGGTTAAGAGGTAGCTTCGTGTGAGGGTTTTCCAATGCTTTCAAGAACTCTTCTTGGATTTCTTAGGTTTCTTCTCGGACGCGGGCTTCGACTCTTTGCTTGAGGTAGTGACTTTAACCCCTATACCGAATAATTCTCTAGTTATGGCGTCTAAGAATCTTACGTAGGATCCTCTCTGACCTACGAAAGCTCCGAGAACCCCCTCCTCTACCTCAACGAATATGTAGGCGCCCTTGAAATCCACGTCCACCACCCTCTTCCAAACCCAGGATACTGGGTGTACCGCTCTTATCAGTTCTGAGATATCCGTGTCTAGCTCAACGCCTCTCACCCTAGCGTTTAGTTCCTTCTCTATTGAGGTGATTCTCTCACCACCCTTGCCGACCAGCCTCCCTAAATGCTCTTTCTTGACGACTACTAGGTAGTTAGGTACGTGCTCTAAGGAAATCCCGTAGTTGGTTGCCAGCTTACCAACATCTAAGACTGTTATGACGTCTGCGTCAGGCGATTTCAGCTTAACAACTTCAAGAACTTTCTGCTCCGTATCCGTCAACTTCCTCGTTCTAAGCATGTACTCCATGAGTAGTCTGAGGCCCATCCTAGCGCCCTCCCTAACGATGTCTTTTATCCCTAAGTCGATCACGGCCGCCCTAGCCTCACCCGCTAAAATCTCCCGTATAACTGATGTGGGGTCTTGATGCTTGCTCCTCAAAGCCTGGAATATCGGGTCGGCAGCAACTATCAACTTACTGTTCTTGCCTACCCTAACTATGGCTTCAATGAGTGATTCTAGCTTCATGGATTGAGCGTCATCGATGAAAACTATTGAGTCATCGAAAGTCCTCCCCTTGAGGTAGTGGCTGTCGGCGAAGGTTATCTTACCCTCCCTTATTAACTTCTCCACCTCTTCCCAAGACATTAAACCGCTTAAGACGTCTGTCACGTACTGTTTAGAGAGTTCCATGAACAAGGGTCCTGACTCAGCTACCGTGAGTTCCTTACCTGTCGTAACGTCTATAACCGGTCTGATCACGATCAGCCTCTTATACTTCCCCTCACTAACCGAGCCGATCCCGTAAGCTAGAGCGAATAAAGACTTACCAACACCTGTAGGGCCGAAAATCCCTATGATAGAGAATATGTCTTCTTTGAGAGCTTCCTTAAGCTTTTCCTGGCCGGGAGTCATGGCCTCTATCCTATCCAACATTTTCCACACCAGAACTAACTCATATTTAGACTCTTAAATAATTTTTATTTAGGGTGCGCTTAAGCTGCCTTTCGTAGATCCTGAGAAGTGGAGATTACGTAAGGAAAAGCTGTGGAGGAGGCTAGCAGAGGATCTTGAGATAGGTTACTTAGACGAGGACATACTGGATATCCTTAAGAAACTCTTCGAGTTCGAGGATCTCTACACCATAAGTTCATGTAGTGGTAGGATCACGTTCATAGATGGGAGGCTCCCTTGGGAGAGGAAGGGCTCAACCATAGTCTTCAAGAAACACCGACCAATAACCACGGACGAATTCCTTGAAGTTCTAAGGATGCCTACGCTCAGGAAGTTATGGCTCGTGGTGACAGGTCCCATAATACATGTCTCAGCACTAAACATGAAGTCGGCTCGAAGAATACTTACGTTGGCTAGGGAGTCAGGCATGAAGCACTCAGGGATCTTATCAATAAATAAAGAGAAGGGAATCATAGTAGAACTTAAGACAGGCATCCGCCTCACACACCTGCTGAAGGTAGGTTCACACACCATATTAAGAGAAGACGAATCCAGAGAGATAGTTGAGGTCGCTAACGAATCCTTACTTGAAGGCAAAGAAAAACTAAACAAGCTTAGGGAGCTGTTAGGGATTCAAACCCGCGTAACCTACTAGAAGGCCTTTTTAAGCACGTTAGGGTAACTCGATTACGATTCTAGGTAGGTTAGGACCGGGGTAGAGCACTCCGAGAGACAAACCCACTAACCTAAGCTGACTTCCTCACCCTTCTAGGACATGCTTTCGGTTGGGTAGAAACGGGGAAAGGAAACTCAAATTTATAAGTTATGCCCATACGTATATTATGGTGGTATCTTATCATGTCTTCAACGAGTAAGGCTAGACCTAAGGAGTCTCTCTTTGTCGTGCTGGTGTTAATTATATGGGCGCTAGCCTTCGGAGTCTTCCTAGTTAACAGTGCTAACCCGACCCCCCTGGCAGGGCTCAGCACCACCTATACGTACTCACTACTGTGGTGGATCGCTGCTTTGCTGATCTTCATCAGTTACGCGATATACGACGTGAGGAGGGGTGGTTAGGGTGGAGGCTTGGCAGATCACATTATCAATAATCTTTGTGTACTGCATCCTCATGATTGTTATAGGGTTCTTATCCGGCAGGGTCCTCAAGAAATCTCTTGAGGACTTCTACGTGTTGAGTAGGCGTGCAGGTATTCTGGTCACGTTCTTAGCTACCGCAGCTACCTACCACAGCGCGTTCGCTTTCCTGACCAGCGTGGCTACCTACGCGACCACTGGAGTGACGTTCTGGGTTGCTTCCTCAGCTTGGACTACGGGCGCCGCGGTCTTCATGTATCTTGCTGGAACTAGGTTGATGAGGTTGGGTAAGGCTAGGGGTCACATATCGCCTGCTGACGCTCTAGCAGATTTCTACAGGAGTGAGGTTCTGAGGGTCCTTGTAGCGGCTGTGATGGCTCTCTTCGTTATCGCGTACATAGTGGTTCAAGCCGTTGGTCTTGGCCTAATCATGGACATAGGTAGCGGCGGCAACATACCGTACATGTGGGGTTCGCTAATACTCATGCTGGTCACGATGCTCTACCTAGTCTTAGGAGGGCTTAGAGCGGCGTACTGGACCGACGTGCTTCAGGGTGTGTGGATGTACGTGGGGGTTGTCGTCGCGGGCGTCATGATACTGCAGAGACTTGCACCGGGAGGGGTGCCTGGATTAATGGATCAGCTCAGGGCCGTGAAGCCTTCTCTGCTAACGATGAACTGGGACCCCCTCATGATGTTAGGAGCTATAATGATATACGCTCCGGGACTTATGCTCCTACCACACCTCTGGATAAAGTACTACGTCGCTAAGGATGAGAAGGCGTTGAAGGCGTCGGCGGTGGGTACGGCTGTGTATCTCTCCTCATACTACATACCGACAGCTTTGGTAGGGCTTGCTGCAGCGGTGGTAAACGCCGTTGGCATGCCCGGAGTCCTTGAGAAGGGCTTCATATCCGCTTTAACCACTAAGTACGGGAGTGCTGACGCGGTAATGGCTGTCATGATTTACACTTTCCTGGACCCCGTCTTAGCTGGGTTCCTGCTTGCGGGAGCTGCCGCGGCCGCGATGTCAACCCTGGACTCCTTCCTCGGTTCAACCTCCTTAATCCTGGTTAGGGATATTTATCAGAGATACGTGAGGCCGGGTAAGTCTGAGGGGGAGTACGTTATGGTGAGCAGGATTCTCATGCTTGTGTGGGTCCTTATAGGATGGTATTTCGCGATACTGAAGCCTGGCTTAATATTCGACGTTACCTCCATAGCTGTTGCCGGAGGCTTGCAGCTACTCCCCCTCACTCTACAGATGATAATACCTAAGAGAAAGTTGATTAATAAGTATGGCGCCATAGCAGGCTTCGCCGCGGGCTCCATAATAGTTGCTCTCTTTACTTCACAGACCGGGAAATACTTCCGCATGCCAGTCACTTACCACGCCGCCATAGCAGGGCTTATGGGACTGGTAGTTAATACTGTTCTAGCGTTACTGCTCAGCGCGCTCACCAAGACCTCTGATGATGAGAAGAAGGTTTTCGAGGAGTACGGGAAGTTACTGTACGCGTAACGAAGACGATTTTTATTTTTCTTTTTAAGTCTAATTATGTGGGTGTTTCCCTTTGGTTAGGAAGATTGATTTAAACACGGATGCTGGCGAGTCTTTCGGTAGGTGGAGGCTTGTTGATGAGAGCGAGCTCTTCAAGTATGTTTCTTCCGCTAACATTGCTTGCGGTTTCCACGCAGGTGATCCGGTGAGTATCTGGGGTTCTGTTAGGACAGCTAAGTCTCTAGGGGTTGCTGTCGGTGCTCACCCAGGGTTCCCGGACTTAATGGGTTTTGGTAGGAGGGAGATGATCGTTGATTTAGGAGAGCTGAAGGCTTACGTGATCTACCAGCTAGGAGCTCTGGAAGCTTTCCTGAGGGTTGAGGGGGTTAGGATGCAGCACGTCAAGCCTCACGGGGCGTTATATAATATGGCGTGGGTTAGGGAAGACTACGCTAGAGCAATCGTTGAGGCCGTGGCATCCTATGACAGAGGACTCATAATCGTAGCGCCTTACGGGTCTCAGGTGGTGAGGGTTGCGGAGGAGCAAGGCTTGAAGACAGCTTATGAGGCCTTCATAGACAGGGGTTACTTACCTGACGGTAGGTTGGCGCCGAGAGGGGCTCCGGGCGCCCTCATATCGAGCGTTAGCGAGGCTGTGGAGAGGGCTCTGAGCATAATTGATAAGGGTGTTGTCCGGGCGGTGGACGGGAGTCTTGTTGAGGTCAGGGCTCACACCCTCTGCATACACGGTGATAGTCCTAAGGCCGTGGAGTTCGCTAGATCTGTTAACTCAATGCTTAAGGAGTTCGGTGTTGAGATTAAGCCGATTTCGGAGGTTGTTTAGGCTTCATGAGTTCTCATGAGGTCAGGATACTCAGTAGTGGGGGTTACTTAATACACGTGGATGTGTGCAGAGACATTACCCCGGAATGCGTTAGATCTATACATAAGCTGTACTACGCGCTCAGAAAGGAGCTTTCAGGAATCATTAAGGAGTTGGTGACCGGGGTTACGTCGATCGCGCTCTTCTACGACCCGAGGATAGTGTCTAGTGACGAGCTGGTTAAGAAGGTTAGGGAGTTGTGGGCGTGGAGTCAGCGGATAGATCTGAGCGACATCCATAAGCCAAGGTCTTTCACGATCCCGGTAACCTACGGTGGTGAGCTAGGTCCTGACCTCCCGTCAGTCGCTTCCTGGGCTGGCTTAAGGGAAGAGGAGGTTGTGGAACTCCATACATCAAGGAAATACACGTGCTACACGCTAGGCTTCACTCCGGGCTTCCTCTACTTAGGTGAGGTTGATCCCAGGATAGCGGCACCCAGGCTTGAAACCCCCAGAGTTAAGATCCCTGCCGGTTCCGTCGGGATAGCGGGTAAGATGACCGGCGTGTACGGTCTTGAGAGTCCCGGTGGGTGGAGGTTGATAGGTAGGACACCCCTCCAAATGTTCGATTATAGGAGGAACCCGCCAATACCTATAGCTCCCGGAGATATAGTGGTCTTCAGGTCTGTGTCTATGGAGGAATTTAACAGACTTAAGGGAGTGTACGTAGGTGATTACAACGCCTAGCCTCCAGATCACCTACTTGGTTGGGGTTGCCACGGTCCAGGATCTCGGTAGGCAAGGCTACAGAGCTCTCGGAGTCCCTGTTTCCGGAGCTCTCGACCTAACGTCCGCTTCCTACGCTAACGCTCTCGTAGGGAACGAAGTTAACGCGGCTTTGATAGAGTTTGTCGGCTCTATCAAGCTGAGAGCTAACGAGGACCTCGTTGTCGCGGTGACCGGGGGGCTTCCTAAGGCGTATGTAGGGCAGTATGAGGTTCCTTCCTGGAAACCCATCTACTTGAGGTCGGGCGCTGAGTTAGCGGTGCGTCCCTCGGACAGGGGTAACGTGCATTACGTGGCTGTGGCGGGGGGCGTGGAATGCGACGTTGTTTTAGGTAGTAGGTCAACGTACGTGAGAGGGGGCTTCGGGTGTTTAGGGAGACCTCTTAAGACGGGTGACGTACTCTCGGTCGGTAAGGTGGACGTGGATGGGTTGTGGTCTAGGATATACGGCTTAAGACCTGCTCTAAACATCGACGTAAGATCTCCTAAGGTTGGAGAGGCGGTGGTTGTGAGAGCTACTAGAGGCGTGCATGCCGATCAATTAAGTGATTTAGAGGTTCTTCTCACATCGGAATACGTCATTACCTTAGAGAGTGATAGGATGGGGTATAGGCTGGACGGTCCCGCACTCCAGTCAGCGTCGAAGCTCGGCAGACTACCCTCAATACCGACGGATAGGGGATACGTTCAGATACCGCCCGACGGGAAGCCCATAGTGCTCATGTCCGACGCTCAGACGACGGGCGGTTACGCAGTAGCTCTGCACGTAATACCTCCCGATCTAGATATCCTGGCGCAGGCTAGACCTAATTGCAGCGTCAGGTTTGTTGAGGTGAGCGTTAAGGAAGCGGAGGAACTCACCTCAAAGTATTTGACTGAGTTAGAGAAGCCGCTCCTGACAGTTGAGGAGAGCGACGAGTATTTTGCGTAGGGGAGTAGAAAACGATAGTCTAGAAAAACTTAAATAGGTCTCAAGAACTACGATTGTTGAGGTAAGGAGGGGCAGGTATTGAGTGAGTTAAGGAATGTTGTCTATAAGTGTTGGAAGTGTGGTAGGGAGTTCACGTTCGAGGAGGGTTTAGAGAGTTTTATTAAGGCTGAGGAGAGGGAGGGCTACACGTTTCTCAGATGTCCCTACTGCGGTTTTAGGATAATAGTTAAGGCGCGCAGACCAAGTCTTAAGAGAGTCAGCAGCGTTTGATTCAGGATGTGTGCGGGTGCCGCGTCTTTAAACTTCACGGCATAGGGGCCTGTCCGTGGTGCGGTGACCGCATGTTCCCCCTAGAGAAGTTGATAGACTTTGTAGGGGGTTTAGTTCCTGTAGAGGATTTCGAGTGGATATTGAGTGACTTAGAATCCAGCGGTTCTAAGGAAGCCATGATGTTCTTCGTGACAAACTCCCGGATACTACCTAACGTCAACGTTATCTTCTCGTACTTATGTGGGGCGGGGTTGATTGAGTGGGTTCGTGTAGAGATCGCGATCTCGAAAGACGTTGAAGCGCTGAGTTTCTTCACTAAGTATTACCCTGAACTCATTAAGTCCGGGGGTGAGGTAGTCGTGAGGGGTGACGGTATCTCCGTCTTCTACAAAATTAGGTTAGTGAGTGAGACTAGAAAGCTGATGGATTACGTGTCTGAGGTAGCTAAGATAGTAGGAACTGAAGTTAGTGAGCTAAGATTTTCCGGTTACACGATAATAGATGGCGGGCTTTCCCAGGCCTCAGGGACTTAGTGCTTCGCTTTATTAACGAGGTGTGAACGTGGGAGGGGGATTGATTCTCGTGGGCGCCGGGCTCTCAACGGATTTGATTACCTTGAGAGGGGTTAAGAGGATTTCCGAGGCTGACGTTGTTTACGTGGATTCCTACACTAGCGTTACCTTAGGTGATTTAAGGAGTTTCATAAGGTCCCAGACCGGGAAGGAGGTCTTGTTATTGAAGCGTGAGGATATTGAGGAAAGATACTTTGAGGTTTTGATAAGGCCTGCTTTAGAGGGGCGTAAGGTAGTGTTAGTAGTTCCCGGAAACCCTCTGGACGCGACGACGCACGTAGCCCTATTAAGTGAGGCTAGCAAGAGGGGGGTGGAGTTTGAGGTAGTGCCTGCACCGGGAATAATACCTAACGCGCTCACGATGTCAGGCCTCATGATATACAAGATGGGTAAGATCGTGACCCTGACATACCCTAAGTCAGGCATCTTATCCGAATACCCCTACGACGTCATAAAAGATAACGACTTAAGGAATCTTCACACACCCCTCTTAACGGAGATAGATCTCGAGAAAGGGATTAAGATGCAGGTCAGGGAAGCCGTAGAAATACTCCTGTTACTAGAGGAGAGGAAAGGTGAGGGAATAGTGAAGGAATCAAGGAAAGCTATCGCAGTATCAGGTCTAGGCTGGGATAAGCAGAGAATATGTTTCGGGGCGCTAAAAGACCTCGCGAAACTAGCTGATCATGAAGGACCTCACACATTAATAATAACATCACCTAAAATGCACTTCTTAGAGGAAGAAGTCGCGCAGATAATTTCCAGAAAGTACTGCCGTGAGATAACATAAAAAATAAGCTTTCTTAGCTCATCTCTATGGCTAGCGCTAGATGTACCGCGGTAAGGAGTTCGGAGAAGCAGTTAAGAAGTGAATGTTGGTTCATAGTCTTCCGTATTCGTTGTTTTCAGACCCCATCATCTACTGGGAGACGACCAATGAGAGGAATCGACGTCTAACATAGGGTCTTCTAAACAGTTTACTTCTAGCTGTTCCTCGACACCTATCTTACAAAGGGTTTGATCTGCTGTGTAGAGTTCTTTCGCACCCGCTTCCCTTGCTGAAACTATTTGCAGAGCGTCTGCCTGGTAGATATGGTATTTTTCTATTAAATCCCAAGTTTTAGTAATAATTGATGTCTTAACCGGGATTATTTTGAGCGTTCTGAGTCTCAGCATCTTCAGGGTCTCCCCGAGAAATTCTAGTTTAGCGAGCTCGTAGTCCTCTCTACTGAGCCAGCCACGTCTGAAGTACCTATCAAGTACTCCCAATACTTCACCAATATTCCAAAACGAGAAGGCTATTTTCAAGTCTCCGAGCCATACCTTAGAGTACAGAGAGGTGATGAGGTCAGTTCCGGTTTCTTGGAGATAGCGCTTAATAATAGCACTAGTGTCTAGATATACGATCCTCAAATCCTCATATCCCTCATTTCCCTAACGACTTTACCAGCTTCAGTCTCTACAATAGGTTTAATGGGTTTGACCTCCAGCGGCGGTTCCCTACCCATGAGCTCTTGAATACTAGCTATAATATAGTCTTCAAGCATTTCCTCGCGAATGATCTTCTCGATCACGCGGCTAACCTCCTCCACACCCTCTTCTAGGATCCTAGCTTTAAACTTAATCCACAATTCCTTATCGATCACAATAGTAGTCTTAACTTTGCCGCTCACACATACACCCATGAGAGTATACACGTATAGAAGCTTATAAATCCAGACATATAACTATTAAGAAGGTCTGAACTTAGCCCATACGGTCTCTATGATCGCCTCGTAAAGTTTCCGAGAGTATTACGTGATGAGGGTAGTGTATAGAGATTAGTGTCTTTTCATTACGTTCTCACTAGCTTAAGTTGCTTCAGTAATTCATTGATTTTCTCCTTTATTTCTTCTTCCCTGTTTAGGAGTTCTTCCATCACCTTTTCTTCGTTTACTGTGGTCACCCTGCTGTTTTCAACTACTAGCTTTCCGTTGATGAGCACGTCCGTGACGTCATCTCCTTCAAGGTAGTTCACCACTAAATCTACCGGGTTATTGAGTGGTAGTGTCTTGGTTGATTTGGTGTTGAGTATTGTGAGGTCAGCTGCGTACCCTTTCTCTATCCTTCCGATGTTTTCTCTGATCATTGATCCTCTCGAGCCCGTCAGCATATCTAGTAGGGTGGTGGAGTCTAGGCCTGCTTTGAAGTAGGTCATGGCGTTAGCTACTGCCTTACCTAAGGCTTTAGCTATTTTGGCTTCGTGAAGTAGGTCTTGCCTGCCCCAAGCTCCTCCGTCACTACCTATCCCCAGCTTCATGTTCTGGATGTTCGTGAGTCCCGCCCAATGAGGCCCCATAAGCCATGAATCGACTGTGGGGCACCAGCAAACCCCTAACTCATACTTCTTAACTAGCTCTACCTCACTTGGTGAGAAGAACACGCCGTGTGCTATGACCACGGGCTTAACGTACTTAAGGCCTCTCCCCAGCATGTGCTCTAGAGGTCTCTGACCATACTTAGCGAGCGTGTAATCTACCTCGCCCTGATACTCGCCTAAGTGGAGAGTGAGGCCGACGCCGTACTCCCTACTCATCTCTATGACGGCATCTATTAAGTCTTCCGTAGCCATCATGACCTGCCTGATACTCATCCACACACGTAGCTTACCGCTCCCACCATACCTCTCATAGAGTTCCCTAACCCTCATTAACACTTCTTTAGACTCGATGAAGTCGCTGTCAGATAAGTTATAGGTTGCGTAAGTAACCACGCCCTTAATCCCGGAACTCACAACTTCTTGAGCGAGGATTTCAGGGTATGGTGCGCCGGCTTCTATGAAGTACGTGATGCCGTTCCTCAACATATTCGCTATGCTGGCTTGAGAAGAAAGTCTTGCAAGACCCTCACCCATCATCTTCTCGAAAGGAACCAGCACTTTAGTCCAGACAGGAGGTAGCTGAAGCATCAAATCGTTTATAGCTGATCTAAGCAAGTATTGCTGAGTATGCGTGTGGCAATCTACCAAGCCAGGAATAATGACGTGGTGTTTCCTCTCGATGATTTCCTCAGCTGCGTACTTCCCGAGAATATCCTCGCTCTCACCTACATCCACTATGACACCGTCCTTAATCGCTATAGCTCCTCTAGGGATAACTCGATTAAACCTGTCGAGAGTCACAACATACCTACCTACCACGATCGTATCCACAAACTCCATTAGGGACCCCTAACTCATGATGTGGTTACTAAAACAAGTTAATAAAAACGCATAGGTTAGCTTACTTGAATCGGGTGAGATCAACGCAGGAAACCACGGTTAATACAGCGTTGTTTGCGCTAACGCGTTAACGTTAAATATGTGGTGTGGTGATATTATCTTGAAGGTCTGAGTAGTTCCTTCGGGTGTGTTGTGTTGGGTGAGAAGCTCACGTGCGTTGTTTGCGGAAGGAAGTTTAGTGCGGGGCAGGGGGTCCTCATAAGCTTTGGGAGAAGCACATATAGCTTTCATAGCAAGGCATGCGCCTTGAAATTCGTTAAGAAGGTTTTAGAGGGTCTGGAACCCTCTGAGTTAGAGAAAGTCGCGGGTAGGGTTGCTGAAGAATATTCTAAGATACTTAAGGAGAAAGCGGAGAGGGTTGCTAAGAAAATAGTTTAGTGTTAGGTATTTATAGTTGTGCAAGGATTTTAAGAAACGGGTAGACGCCCAGACATGAATAAACTCTCTGAGAGATTCGCTTTCGTGGACTTCGGCTCCGTGTGTTCTGGATGCGAAGTCAATTGTTGTAGACGCTTCTACGCTGTCCTCCTCCCGGAGGAAGAGAAGGATTTCGAGGACGTTAGCTTCCTGATCGACACGGAACTCGGGAGTGTGAGAGCTATAGGGTCGAGGAGCGGTCTCCCGTGCCCGTACTTAGATAAACACGGTAAGTGCTCTATATACGCTAAGAGACCTCTTGACTGCAGGTTATGGCCCGTGATCATATACTACGACTTCAAGACAGGTGAGAAAGTTGTTTACTTAGACCTAGATTGTCCTGCAGTAGCTTCCGGTAAGCTACCTCATAAATTAATCAAGAACGTCGTTGAGGAGGTGAAGAAGCTAAGCTTGGATACTGAGTGGCTTAAGAGATACACTCTAGCTCCGTGGCCTAACCACCTAATAGAGGTGGCTAGGATTAAGTAGTTGCGTGTTTGTCTCAGGCAGCATGCTTTAATTTCCTATATTATCTTGTTCTGTGGTGTGTGTAATGATACTCTCCGACTTTGACCTGACTTGGTATCTTAAGTCCGGTAGGTTAGTGATCGTTCCTTACGATGAGGAGATAGTTAGGGAGAACGGCATAGATCTGAGGATTGGTGGTGAGATAGCTAAGCTGAAGTCTTTGAACAAAGTCTTCGATACTAGGAACGTTACTGAGGAACAGGTGAGCGAGTTTTACGAGGTCTTGAAGAGTGATGAGTTCGTGATTTACCCTAACGAGAGGGTTCTCTTAACGACGCTAGAGTATATTAAGTTACCAAACGATATAATGGGTTTTGTCGAGCTCAGATCTTCTTTCGCTAGGTTAGGACTCACCATACCTCCCACGATAATAGACGCGGGTTTCGAGGGTAACGTGACTTTAGAAGTCCACGGATCTACCTTCCCGATAAAGCTGTATAAGGGCCAGAGATTCGCTCACGTAATATTCTCGAAAACGCTTAACCCAGTCTTAAGACCTTACCAAGGTAAATATCAGGGTCAGAGAGGGGTGACGCTACCTAAGTTTTGAGGTAGGTAATTAGTAGATGGGCGTCGCCACCAACGAGTTCGTGGTTGTTGCCGGGAAAGACCTAATAAGGTTTCTGAAGCTAGTTAAGGAACTTAAGGGTGAGGTAACGCATTCAGACACCGCCTCAAACTTCGTGAGGTTGCGGTTCAGGGGCTCGCCCTGCAACAACGAATACGTCGGTAACGTACTCAGGTTTTTAAGGGAGTCGGGAGGTCTGGTTAGTTCGTGTAAGTGTCTAAACGCGTACGTCAACCACTTACGTATTTCGGGGAACGTGAACGAGAGGCTGGCTCTGATCAAGTCTTGCGTGACTAGGTGCGTTGCCGTGGGCGGTAAGACTTTATGTGTTAAGCGCTCGGATGGTGTCGAGTTAGTGCTTGAGATCTTGACCACGCCTTACAGCATCAACGTGAGGGCTTATCCAGCCAGCACGGGAGGACAGCTTACCTCAACCCTAAGTAGTTTGAGGGAGGTCTTCTCATGTGATGATAGCTTAATAAGAAAGTTGTTGAGTATAGAATGTGAGCTCGAGAAGTGCTTAAGTGGTGTCTAGATGAGGTTCCTTGACATGTGGTTCGGTAGAGCCTTCACCTACGGCCTCTTCTTCGGAGTGTTCTTAGGAGTGTTGTCTTACTTGCTTAGAACCGCCGTACCTCAAGCCAGCCCGTTCTCAGATTACGCGCTAGTCATCACCTACCTCATGTGCTACCCGATATACATGGCCCTACATAAGGCGTTGGGAGGGTTGGGAAGGCCTAGGGGGGTCTCCGTGGTCTACTCGACATCCTTCATAATGTGGATAGCTACCTACGAGATCATAATGCGTTACCTAGTCAGCTAAGATCGGGAATTACCGGGGCAACGGGGGTGGTGTCGGGGATGATGAGGGGGGTTGTCTTCGACTTGGACGGCACCTTAGTCGACACAGTTGATCTGCATGTTTTGACCTGGGTTGAGGCGTGCCGTGAGTTAGGTGTGGAGGTAAGCGAATCTTATGTTAGGGGTTTGGTCGGTTTATCGGCTGAGGACATAGCTAAGAAGTTGGTGAGTGATTATGGTGAAGCGCTAAGGCTGGCTAGGCTAAAGAGGAAGATATACCTAGCTAGAGTTAATGAGGTGAGGCTCTTCCCTGAAGTCCCCGAGGTCTTGGAAAAGCTTAAGCATGTTTACGGGATGAAGTTAGCGGTAGCTTCTTCAACGAACGTTGAGACTATTGTGGCGGTACTTAAAGCTAAGAATATCATAGACTTCTTTGATTCGTTGGTGGGTAGTGACTTAGTTAATAGGGGTAAGCCGGAACCGGACATGTTCATAGAAGCGCTCAGGAAGATCGGTGTGAGTCCGGGTGAGTCTTTTATCGTAGGTGATACTGAGTACGATATAGTGCCGGCTAACTTAATAGGCGCTGTCTCAGTACTCGTGTGTAGGGGTGAGTGCAGGAAGCTTGCTGCCGAACCACGACACATAATCAAGGATTTGAGGGAGCTAATAGATCTTGTTGAGAGGTACAGGGGTGCGTCATATTAGGGAGGTTTTAGAGGTAGGTGTTCCGGGCTCAAACCTGAATCTCTTCACACATCTCCTGCAGGAGGTGCGGTAATTCCGGTATGAGTGATTTAGCTTCGTCAATCATTAACTTAACCAACTCTCTCAACTCCCACTGCGCGTGCGGTGAGAGTCGTAAGCAGGCTATGTGAATTAACTCTCTCAGATTAACAGTCATCAGCAGTCTTGTCGTGACTGCTTGAGGTATTATGTACCTGGCGTCTTCGTATGGTACGCCGGCGTTGACCATCTTATCGTAGAGTCTGTAAGCTTCGTCCATGAGCTTCCTGAATTCTTCCTCGAACCCGGCCTTAATCACGGTGTCCGGGATCACGTAATCTCTCTCAACAGCTGAGTATCTCTGGCTTTCTTGAGTGTATGAAGCTATCCTGTGCCTGACTAACTGATGGGAAGTCACCCTGGATATGCCCTCAACAAGGAACGTGAAGACCACGTGCTCTAGGACTGACGGGTACTTATGAGACTCCATAACGTGCTTCTCCACACCTTCTTCCTTATACTCCCTCAGGTAGTAGTCAGCGTTCTTTAACCCCAGCTTACCAGCCGAGGTCTTCACCGCTAGGACTATGAGTCTCCTTAAGTCCTTGAAGTCTCCTCCAGTCCACGCGATTAACTTCACGCGCAAGACCATCACTGCTCGAGGGATTCTCCATTTATGATACGAAGCAGACTTATAAGTTTTGCTTTAGTTAACGCGGGGTGTGAAGCGCGTTAAAGACTTTCACGCTATTTCCTACAGTTAGCCTCGTATTCCTTCAGGAAGTCCCTGATCACTACATCACCGCCCGGTCTTACCTCTTTGAACGTCTTCGCGCTAAACCTGTACACCTTGACTTTCTCGTTAAGCCAGCAATCAGGGTTTAGCCCGGCCTTAAAACATGTTTCAGCTAGGAACGTCTCGTTATCCCAGCAATACTCAACCGGGACTTCAGGGAGTAGTAACCCCCCGTAAAACCCGTACTCCACCATCAGGCCATCCCTACCTATCAGGAATTCCCCGGGTCTTTTCCTAGGGTCCTTAGAGATCTCCACCATCCTCGAGAGTACGGAGACCTCGAAGATAACCTCACTCAATTCCTCAGGTTCTAATGGTAGGAACCTAGGATCCTCCGTAGCAGCCGCGATGGCGGCGTGTATTACGTTGAGAGCAAGGGGCTCGACAGGCTTGACGTACCCTATACAACCCCTCAACTCACGCGCTTCAACACCCCTGATCTTCAGGAGTGTCACGAATGAGGCCCCGGCATTCCTTAGTTTTTGAGGCGTGTCCTCAGGTAACTCAATGATTTTACCTCTCGTAACGTAGTTCTCAACAGCTCTCCTAGCAAGCCTCACTAAGAAGGCTCCCTCCTCAAGCGTCAGATCTTCTGGATCAACATACGAGCTACACATACACTCAACCTAATTAAAATTTGCTAGAGAAGTTTATTATTAATTTATTCGCTTTCTCAAGTATTGAGTTAATGGTTCTCCAGTGATTACCCTGCCAGTAAATCTTGCCACACTTACCGCACCTCCAGAACTCATCGTATTTAGTGATTAACTCTCCTCCAAGTAGGGAGAGCGCCTCAGCCTTACTTATCTTCATTAATAAGGTGTTGCATTCAGGGCATCTAGTCCTTGAAGGGTTGAAGGAAAGCTCCGCCCCGGTCTTGGCAGCCACGTAAGCAAGCATCTCAGCGATATCGTCTGACGTGATTAGGAGAGCGCTTAAACCCCTCGTCCTAGCCCTCCTGAAAAGAGACTCGTCTTTAGTGAGGAGTATCCTCTTCTCCTCCTCCGCCACACGCAAGAGCCTCCAGTCCTCGAAAGAGCTAGAGTAGAGTGTGTCGTAACCCAGTATCCTCAGCCAGCGAGCCAGATTCCCCAACATCGTGTCAGCAACGAATTTCATGATAGCCACATACGCATTATATCCTACGAAGAATTTAAGACTAACGCACCTAAGAACTCCTAAGCTTGAAGATATCAACCCTGGAACCTATTACCTGTCCGGGTAGATTATTGTTGAACCTAGCTATAACTACCTTGTTCTTGCCGCTCCCGTGAACCTTAATCACCCTACCGTAGTAGGTGTTCCCGTACCCGTCCCTCACCAAAACCCTAGCACCTACCAGGTTATGCGGGTTTTTAAGTATCGTTGAGAGAATCTTTACAAGAACCTGATTAGGGTTCTGCTCCCTATTACCGAACCTATAACCAAGTATCACGCCAGTTCCTAACGTCATCCAAGCCTTCGAAGACATCTCAGCACCCTCTATACTACCTACTTAAGCAAGTCTTAAAAGATTTTGATTCGATTTCCGAATACGGAACATGCGGTGATGAGGTTAAACTGTTTAAGCGGTCAGAGGGCTCCTAAGTCCTCACCTGTCAGAGTCCGCCACACTCCTCATTCCAAGACCTATGATGGTTCAAGCTTTAATAAAATTTCGACCCCTAACAGCTCGGGAAGCCCTTGTTCAGCGGCGTTAAATCCTCGTTTCCTCAATCTTCTTTAACTGTTTCCTGTACATCTCAAGTATTTCCTTAGTGGTTGTGGCTTCTTTAGGTGTCTTGTCCGTGCGCCACCTAATGAATCTCGGGAATCTTATCGATATCCCGGCACCCTTCTTTATCACGTCTTTACAGCATGTGTGTGCAGGGGATAGCGTGAGTTCAGCCCCTATTATCTCAGCTACGTAATGAGGTAATACCCACACGTCGGGAGTCATCTCTGAGTCTACGTTGGAGGGTTTGTAGTTTACTATGTAGGGCTTCAGCATCTCGGTCATTTCCTCGAGGTCTTTGTCCGTGAACCCCGTGCCGACCTTGCAGACGCTTTTGAAGGTGTCTGTGTCCTCGTCGTAGGCTCCCATGAGTAATGCCCCGAACTTACCGCTCCTCCTCCCTCTCCCGGCGAAAGCCCCTATGACGACTAAGTCAACGGTATCGATCATCTCGCTCTTGTAGTCGCGCTTATACTTTATCCATAACCACCCCCTAGCGCCGGCTTGATATATCGAGTCGTTATGTATTGCCTTAACCATAACCCCCTCAGCACCGTCTTCGATAGCTTTAAGGAAGAAGTTCTCTAGTTCTTGCGGGTCGTCAACGATTATGTTGTGAGCTAGCCTGAAGTTCTCTGTTTCCTTAATTATCTTTTTGAGGACCTCCCTCCTGTAGGGGAGTGGCTTGTCTAGGAGGTCCTCACCCTCGTTATACATCACGTCAAACAGGAAGACACTTACTGGGATGCTCTTAACGGCTTCGTGGATTTCATGCTTTCTCTTCCTATGCATTAATTCCTGGAATGGCATTAGGAAGCCTGTCTCAGGATCTACGGCTACTATCTCCCCCTCAACTATCGCTTCATTGCTCAATATGTTTGTCTTAGCTAGCTCTACCACGTCCGGGTACTGATGCGTTATGTTCTCCAGGTTTCTCGAGAATATCTTTATTTCGTCCCCTTTCTTATGTATCTGCCCTCTCTCGCCGTCGTATTTATACTCTACTATGGCCTTACCGCCAACCTGCCTCAGCATTTCTTTGGGGTCGCTTTCTCTGTTAGCTAGCATAGGCTTTATCGGGGTTCCTACCTCCGGCTTTATATTCTCTACAGCCTTTATCCCCTGCTCAGCCAGCATCTTAGCTATTAACCCTAAGTCACCCGCTCTCACGTAATACGCTTTCTCAATAAATTTCTCGTACCTTTCGTCACCCCCGAACACTATGGCTAGAGCGTCGATGACCGTCATGTCCTGGATTCCCGTCCTCATATCCCCTGTCACGAACCTTGCTATGTATCTCGCCTCGAGCGGTGAGGCTTCCTTAAACAACCCTACCAGCAGGTTTATCTTGAGAGTCCTACTACCCTCGCCAGTAGCTAAAGCAACCTTGGAGAACACGTCGTATACTTTCTCCATGGTCAGGGTGCCTGAACCCGCGCCCTTACCCATAAACTTGGTTAAGTCCCTCGTCACCGCTTTCTCACTCTTCTTTATGTTCTCGATCACTAAGCCGGGATCACCCACCTCCCTAAGCTTCTCGTCGATCACAGCTTCCTTAACCCCGGTAGCTTTAGATATGATCTTAACCAGTAATTCCTCGTCAACCCCTATCTCAGGCATCCCCATCCATTCAGGCCATATCTTACCCAGTATGAAGTACACGACCTTATCTATCACCTCCTTAGGAGTGGATCTAAGCAGGTTAGCAAGTAGCGTGGTCTTCATGTTCCTAGATGAAGTCTTCTCTATCTTGTCTAGAGCCTCCACAACCAACCTAAACTCCGTTGCTCCACACCCACATGAAAATACTTATCAAGATTTAAATAATCGCCGTGGCGAAACCTACGTAACGTTTAAATAACTTTAAGGTACTTAATTAATGATGATGAGAACCCGGCAAGAAGGTACCGATGCCTTGTCAGTGTTACGCTGATCACGCGTGAACGACGCGTAAGCACACCAAACAATATCTAGGTAGGGCTCTTCTCCCGCATGCTTGACCAGACGTACGAGATCGCGGCTTCGATCTCCTTATACACTAGGTTGTTTATCTTTCCCTTGACTTCTATATCGTAGATATAGCCTCTCTTCTCGTTTATTCTATACGCTTCTACAAACCCCCTCCCCTTCTGTTCTTCTAGGATCCTCACGAGGAACGAGGTGATGAGTGGGTGGTTCGCCGGCAGCGCTTCAGTGAGTATTACTCTGAGACCCTCGTTAGAGACTATGACGTTAGCTATCACGCTATCCCCCACAGCTATCACGTCAACTCTCGTGGCCTGGAGTATTGAGGCGTCAAGGCTTCTCTCGCCTTCAAGGATCTTCAGCAGTTCCTCAAGATACTGTAGCTCGCTCCTCAATTCCTCAATCTTCTTCCTCACGTAGTTTTTCAGTTCCTCATTGTCTAGTTTGGATGTCTCGCTCACAAAACTCACCTCATGAAGTCTAGGAGGGTTCTCCTACGTTCTTTAGCCTTAACCTCATTCTGGGTTAGCTCCCTATATTTTGAGGTTACTAGCTTAAAATCTTCTTCAAGTGCTTTCCTGGGCGCGGGGTTGTAGAGAGCTGCTGCCGGGTGGTACGTGGGTATAACTAATGTTTCCTTCCCGAATAAAGTGATCTTATATACGTTACCCCTCATCCTGGAGACCCCGTACCAGCGAGACCCTCCCAAGAACTCGATAACGTACCTACCGGCGTGATTACCTAGGGTAACTATGATGCTCGGTTGAATCAACTGAATTATCGAGTTCGTGAAGTGGGAGCAACTAAGTATCTCGTCCTCTAGCGGGTCCCTATTCTCCGGGGGTCTGCACTTAACCACGTTAGTTATGAAAACCTCCTCCCTCCTCATACCATTACTGCTTAAGAGCTCGTTCAGTAGTTTCCCCGCGGCTCCGACGAAAGGTCTTCCAGCCTCATCCTCGCTCCTCCCAGGAGCCTCACCGATAAACATTACCTTAGCGTTCAGAGAGCCTTCCCCGGGGACGGCCCTAGTCCTGCTCTCAGACAGCCTACACCTTCTACAATTAGAAATCTCTAAAACTAGCTCAGACCACACAGCGTTCTTATCCAAGCACACCCCCTAACACTAATTCAGCATACCATATATTAAACATCATTGGTCGGGTGATGATCGGGGAACGCCGCACATCACTCATGACCCGCCCCCAGCAATTTTTATTTTTTAGCTCGTATCTTATTAATGAGTGTTGGGGGAGGTAGTTTGGGTGGCGGTAAAAAGAAGAAGACTATAACAGCGGCTGAGAAAGCTCAGAAGAAGGAGGAAGTCAAGGAAGTTAAGAAACCGGAGAAGAAGGAGAAGCTCTCGTCCGCTGGACTTACTGAGATTGATGAGTCTCTTCTAAGCAAGGCTTTATCTACGATAAAGTCTTCCGACGTCGTGACTACTTACCAGCTAGCCACGAGTTTAGGGGTTAGGATGTCGCTTGCCAGGAGACTTATAAGAGAGCTGAGCGCGAGGGGGGAAGTGAGGGTAGTAGATAAGTTTAGGTCTCTATACCTAGTCAGCAAGGCTTCCTAACGTCGAGCTTCCCGTAACTTTCTTTAGGGACGTGTGCGCGTCATCGATTCACTGCAGTTATATAGCGCTAATTCGATTTTTGTGTGGGGGAGGGGATGGTTGGTGGAAGACCTACTTAAGAGTACGGAAGGCCTTGAGAGCGTGATGGCGGACGTTCTCAGGGTTCTCTACGTGTGTATGGGGTCGCTGTGGTTGAGTGAGTTGATGAGTGAGTATAGGGTATTCGTTGAGGCGTTGGGGGGCACGCCCGCCTCGGAAGACGACGTGAGGAAAGCTATCGACAAGCTTAGCGAGATGGGTTTAGTTAGTGTTAGGGAGGGGATAAGAGCCACTATGTCTCAGGAAGGGGAGAAAACCTACCTAATCTCGCTCAAGTTGAGTAGCCAGCAACTTAGTCTGTTAAGAAACGACTTAAAGATATCTAAGTACAGAGACTTATGGAGGTACTACCTGAAGACTACGTGAGCACTGCTATTACGTATTAACGAGGAGTAGTCACCGCCCCTAGCTCCGGCAGGGGAAGCTAGTGTGTGGTGAGCGCTTAGAAACCAGCTCTGAAGACTTCGACGTGCTGAGCTGGTACGACGAACTTAGCAGCGGGTATGACGAGCTTTACGGTGAGGAACAGAGACGTAAGTTCCTCCAGGTAGTCAAGGAGGTTTCCTCGATAAATCACGTGGGGGGAGGGAATCCGGTGATTCTAGACTTAGGTTGTGGTACGGGGGGCTTAGCAGGTCTCTTGCTCGACGAGTTCTCAGGGATGGGTCCCCTCTACTACGTGGGTCTAGACTTGAGCCCGTCGATGTGTTTCCTGAGTAGGGAGCGGGTAGGTAACGCGGGGTTGCTGGGGGATGTCGTGGCAGGAGATATTTTCAGACCTCCTTTTAGGGGGAGGGTAGCGAACGCTGTCTTCTCTATTACCGCGTTAACCTGCGGGAACTTCGTTGAGGGGGTGGTTCAAGCTCTCGAGAACTTGGTTAGGGAGGGTGGCTTGCTTATCTACACGATCCTATGCTCTGATTTGTCTAAGATCCCGGAAAGCGGTCTTAGGGTATGTGATGCTATCGCTTACTTGAGTGAGAGGGAAGTGTTATGCGTCGTTAAACCTCTTCCTACACCGGCAAGTAAGGTGTCTTTTGATGGCCTTGAGTTACGGGAAGGTTAAGAAGTCTTTGAGCTCTCTTGACGTGGCTGTAATAATTAACGAGTTGAGTGAGTTAATCGTTGATTCAAGAATAGATAATGTCTTCAGGCTAAACGAGGACTCCCTCCTCCTTAAGCTAATTCTTAAGGAGGGTAAGCACGCATATTTAGTTGTTGAGGGGGGTGTCAGGGTTTCCCTAACAACCCATCCCGGAACAGGGGGGTCTGGCGGGAGGGTCCCGCTCTTTAGGCGTTACTTAAGAGAAGGGGTTATTTCCAGGATTACTCAACATATGTTTGAGAGGATCGTGGTCTTCGAGATTAGGGGGCGTGAGGATTTGAGGCTTGTGGCTGAGTTGTTGCCGCGCGGCATAGTAGCTGTTGTTGACTCGAGCGGGAAGGTCTTGGTGAGCACTAAGGATCTTAGCGCTAGAGATAGGACGGTAAGGCCTGGGTTGCCGTACGTTTTCCCTCCAGTCCTCCCCGACATTAGGGGGGTTAGTAGCAGGGAGTTCGTTGATTTGCTGCGTAGGGAGAGGGAGGTAGGTAGGGCGCTGGTTAAGGTATTCGGGGTGCCTCCTGAAGTCGTTAACGAAGTGCTTGAGGAGTCGTTGAGGAAGGCCTCCCCGTCTACGCTGAGTGATGAAGACTTGGTGAGGGTTCACGACATTATCAAGTCCTTCATCGAGGGTGTGGTGAGGAAGCCGGAGCCCGTGATCATCGCGTGTAACGATAGCTACGTTTCTTTCCACCCGTTCCAGCCTAGGAGGCTTGAGGGTGGTTGCAGAGTGATTTCTTTCAAGTCTTTTAACGAGGCCGTAGACGAGTACTTCCAATTCTTCGAGGGTAGGTCCGCCGAGGTTGTTGAGGAGGTTGAGGAGAGGGATAGGGTTAGCCTCACGCTAAGTAAGGCTAGGGAGAATTACGAGGAGATGATTAAGACTCGGGAAGAGTTGGTCGGGCTTGTTAAGTTGGTTCAGGAACACTATGATTTACTTGAGAGTATATGGGAGTGTGTCTCCGTTAAGGTCAGGAGTTCCGGCTGGGAGTCGGTCACCTCATGCAATGTCTCGAGCTACGATAAAGATACTGGTTCTTACGAGGTGGTTCTCGAGGGGAGGACGCTTAATTTCAGCATACTTAAGGATTTTAAGACGCAGTATTTTGATTTGCTGAGGAGATTGAAGAATCTGGAAGAGAAGATTAAGAAGACTGAGGAGGTTCTTAAGAATCTTGAGGAGAGGTTGCGTGTCCTAGATTCCGTGATTGAGGAGAAAACACGGAAGATCCCGGTGGTGAGGTCTTTCCAGTGGTATCACGTGTATCACTGGGTGATTACGAGGAATGGTTTTCTAGCCGTGGGGGGTAGGGACGCGGCGCAGAACGAGAAGATCGTTAGGAAGCTCATGAAAGACAGGGACATATTCATGCATGCGGACATACAGGGAGCCCCGGTATTCTTGGTGTTTACTGAGGGTCGTGAGGTGCCGGAGGAGGATTTATATGAGGTGGCTGTCTTAGCAGCTTCTTACAGCAAGGCCTGGAAAGAGAAGTTGCGGGCCTTAGATGTTTTCTGGGTTAGCGGGTCTCAGGTGGGTACTGCCGCGCCGGCTGGCCAATACCTGCCTAAGGGTTCCTTCATGGTATACGGTAAGAAAAACTATATCAGGGACGTCGAATTAAGGGTCTCAATAGGTATTCAAGTCCGTGACGACAAATATTACGAGTTGGTTGCAGGGCCCCCGGAACTCTTGAAGAGCAGGTGTTGCGCTTTAATCACTTTAGAGCCGGGTGATGCCAAGCCCGAGATCGTGGCGAAGGAATTCATGGAACTACTCCGGAAAACCAAGTATTTGGTGAAGGATCTCAAATTAGATGACGTGATTAGGTACGTGCCAGGTCCTTCCAACATAACTGAGAAGATGGTGGTTGGGTAGGGTTTGAGCAAGCACTTCCTGACCGTACGCGAACGCTGAAAAATATATTATCCTACTACACGTATATTTACTTGGTGTGAGTTTGAAGGTTAAGTTGTTCGCTCAAACTAATTACCCTAAAATATCTTCTGACACCCCGCTTACGCGAGCTAGGGCGGTCATGCGTGACTTAAGCCTTAGGCTACTCCCGGTAGTTAAAGAAGGTGATTTCCTGGAAGGCATCCTACGCAGGGAGCACGTCTTGAGCGTCTCCTCCACCAAGTCCGATATAACGGTCTCGCAAGTCATGGAGAACCCGCCCGTAGTTTTCAGGGCTGAGGAGGACGCGCGCAGGGCTTTCAAGATCATGCTAGAGTTTGATGAGTGGTACGTGCCTGTAGTCAATGAGGTTACCGGGAGGTATTTAGGGGTGTTATCGCTTGATTCATTCCTGCGCGCAATGCTTCAGAAAAACGTTGAGGCTCATGAGAAACGCCTCTCCGAGATAATGACTACTAAGGTGGAGTACGTCGTTCCCGAAGACTTCGTTAGCAGGGTGTGGAGGAAGATGATGACTTTCAGGTATGCTGGCTTCCCGGTGGTTAGGGAGAGGGACTTAGTAGTCGTTGGTATAATAACCCAGCACGACCTACTTAAGAAGGGGTATACTAGGATAGAGCTAGAGTCTGAGTCAGGACCTAGGTTAGGTCCTCGGGTAAAGGAAGCGATGACAACCCCTGCAATAACCTTGAAACCTTACAACAAAGTCTTCGACGCTCTTAACTTGATGGTCAAGAACGACTTCGGCAGGATACCCATAGTCGATGATTCCAACGTCCTCGTAGGGATAGTGGATAGGAGTGATTTATGTAAGTCTTATTTAGGGGGTGGTAAGCCTGGTTAAGGTATATACTCCTCGCAGATTACGTGAGAAAAACAGGTGGTTGAGGAGTGACGGCAAGCCGAACTTCAAAGACAGGCTATACTCTAAAGAACCCGAGTTAAGTCCTTTAGTGAGGAAGGACGTACCACCGATCAACACCTTAACCACAGTCCTCAGAACGTGTGAAATCATGAGTTCTTATAACACGCGCTTAACGGCGGTGACTTCCGGGAGGGGAAGTATAATCGGTGTTGTCACCGCCATGGACATAGTGGATTATCTTGGTGGGGGGTCTAAGCACGGCTTAGTAGGTGCTTCAGGTTTTGAGACGATACATGAAGTCCTTAACTTAAGTATCGGTAAAATAATGAACGAAAACCCGATTTACGTCAGTATTGACACACCACTCTATAAGGTGCTTGAGTTAATGATTAATTACGGGCTGGGCGCCGTACCCGTGACTAAGGAAGACGGTTCCTACGCGGGGGTTTTAACAGAGCTTGAGATAATGAAGTACCTCTCCGTTAAGTATGTGGGGGTGCCTGTTCATAAGGTCATGACGAGGGAGATTCTCTCCGTCAACTCCACCACGTCTTTAGAGGAAGCTATGTGGATGATGGTATCGTTGGGTGTTAGGAGGTTGCCCGTAATAGATGAAAACCAGATTAAGGGTATGCTGACCTGGAAAGACGTCGTGGACCTAATAGGTACCCACAAGATTTACGAAATGCTTAAATACGGCTTATTAAGGGAGTTCAAGTCTTTAAGAGTTTCCGACGTCATGAGCACGAACGTCGATGTGGTGAGCCCGCACGCGGATTTAGGTGAGGTTGCCTCCATGATATTGAGGACGGCCACCTCCTCACTCCTGGTAGTTGAGGATGGGGTTGTTGTAGGTATAATAACTGAGAGAGACGTTATTTATGGGTTGGTGGTGAGTTAAAATGCCTCCCAGAGTTACATCATATATGAGCTCTCCAGTCATAACAGCTAAGAAAAACGATAACTTAGCCCACATTAGGAACTTAATGATTAGGCATAAGATAGGGAAGGTAGTCATAACGGAGGAAGATGGGGAGACCATATACGGGATAATAAGTAAGAGCGACTTCGTCCGGATCCTCTATAATCGCAAGAAATACATAAAACCTCTTGAAATGCTATTCGCTTACGAGATCGCTACGACTCCCGTATTAGCGGTCAGCGATAACAGGACTATTAAGGCGGTAGCGCAGATCATGGTGAAGAGGAACATAGGCTCTCTCCTAGTCCTCGACAAAGACCAGAAGTTGATAGGTATCGTGACTAAGGCGGATCTCGTGAGAGCTTATGCTGAGAAGTATCACGGCATATATAAGGTGGAGGACTTCATGAATAGAAACCCGCCCACGGTCTCGTTATCCCACTCCGTATTTTACGTCATCGACTTAATGAGTACGAGCGGCGTGGGTAAGGTGGTTGTTGTAGAGAAGGGAAAACCCGTCGGCGTGATAACTAAATCCGATATTATGTTCCTGAATATTGAGGGATTACTAAACGTTAGTAGGGTTAAGTTCGTTAAGAAGCGCGGCATTAGTGGGCGAGGGTTCGAGAGCGTGGTGCGCGTGTACTCACTCCCCATAGCTAGCGACGTGATGACCCCCGACCCGATAACGGTCAAACCTTCTGAAGACCTCGCGGTAGCCGCTGACGTGATGACCAAGAACAGGATAGGCACTCTGCCAGTAGTTGATGATGAGGGTAACCTAGTAGGTTTGCTGAGTAAGCAGGACATACTAAACGCTTTGAGGCAGGTGTGAGTGTGGACTCCCTAATCCTGGCTGGTGAGGTTGCTTCTAAGGATTTCCTTAGAGTAAGTAAGAACGAATCCCTGGTGAACTTAGTTAAAGAGATGCGTAAGAAAAACACTGACAGAGCCCTCGTATATCGTGATGACGTCCCTGAAGGCATCGTCACTAAGAAGGACATAGTGACTAAAGTTGCTGTGAGCCGGACTAGAAGATATCCTGTATCAGTACTTCACGCATCCTCAGTAATGAGTTACCCCCTAATAACTGTGAAGAGGGATATGCCTCTCTCTAAAGCGGCTAGGATGATGATCGATAAGAACGTGAGTAGTCTGCCGGTGAAGGACGAGGAAAGGATCGTGGCGTTGCTGACTAAGTGGGACATAGCTAAAGCCTTAATCAAGTCTCCGACACCGCTTTCTCAAATCATGACGCGTGATGTGGTAACCATAAACGATACGGACTCAATACTCACTGCCAGGAAGTTGATGATCGAGGAAGGGTTCTCGTCACTACCTGTCTTGAATAGTGAGGGATTGTTGGTAGGTATTGTGACGTTAGATGAAATACTTGATACATTGGTAGACTTAATGGAGTTCGTGAGTGACTCAGGCTCTAAAAGCTCTCTGAAAAACATAACTGTGAGGGATTGTATGAGGCCTGTCGTGCCAGCGCTTTCCCCGGAAGACGCTCTCGGGACTGCGGTGGCTTTAATGCTTGAGAAGAGGGTGAGGGCGGTCCTGCTCGTAGGCCCTAATAAGACATTGCGGGGAATAACCACCTTAACTGATTTAACGCGTTATGTTGCTAGCACATACGTCTAGTTAAGGTCTTGACGCGAACACACTATAAGAAAGCTAGGATTTCGTCTCTATCCTTAATTATCTCTATCCCCGAGCTAGTCCCTATCACGTCAGCGCCGAAAACCACTAGGTTGAGTGCTTCGACAGCGTTTCTCACCCCTCCGGAAGCCTTGATCTTGAGTTTATCGCCGACGATCTTCTTTATTAGGAGGACGTCCCTCACGCTCACCCCTCTAGAGCCGAACCCCGTGTTAGTTTTTATGAAATCCGGTTTATGATGTAGGAGTATCTCGCATACCCTAACTAACTCGTCATCAGATAGAATGCTTGTTTCCACTATTATCTTGATGCCTAACCCAACATCCCTAGCATTCTTGACTAACTCCCCTACCTCCTCGCTAACCCCTGCGTAGTTGCCTGACTTGATCTGGGTTAGGTCGATCACCACGTCTACCTCTCTCCCGCCGTTACTAGCCACGTAATCCATCTCCTTAATCTTCGCGTTTACTGGGTGATAGCCGTGTGGGAAGCCCACGACGCCGGCTACAGGGGTTTTCACTATAGGCGCTATTTCCTTAACTAAGACTGAAGGAACTACTATCGATCTGAAAGAATACTTATCCGATCTCTCAGCGAATTCTATGTAGTCTTTAACTCCCTTATCGTATTTAAGCATTGTCTGGTCTATCCTGGTATTCAGCGTTTTGAGGATTTCCAGGATTTTCTCTTTCGGTAGACTATGCAAGCCAGTCACCGACCTCGATTTTGTGCGGTATGTAGGTGTCGGCCAGGAACTTCAGTCCTTTACTAGTCAGCGCCTCAATCTCAAGCTTCGAGAGCTTCTCTAAGAATATGTCTATCTCCACCTTCCAGCGCGGGGTCTGGAACCACTTGTAATTCATGAGTTCCTTAGCTCTCTTAATATCCATTTCCTTAGCTTTTATTATGTAGTTCTTCCTCTCACTCTCTGAGAGATACGGCTTCTTACCTAGCTTGGGTGATCCGTAAACATCGGACATCATCACTCCTAAGAATCTAGCTTTAGGCGTGGCTAAGCGCTCGCTCTCATACGATAAGGTTATCGACCCAACCCTGAAGACGCTGTATATGTAGAACCCGTACGGGTCGCTGTCAGTCAGTATGTATACCGGGAGGTTTAATTCCTCATTCAATCTCCTCACGAACCTTCTGGTCGCTCTGTCAGGCTGTCCGGCGCTAGTGACTAAGAGAGCTTTATTAGTTCTCCAATACCCTATCCTATGTAGTTGCTGGAAGACAGCGTCTTTCTCGATAACCAGCACGTACTCGACGTCGTAATCGAGGAATTCTATTAAGTCAGGAGTGGGTTCTATTGAGTACGCGCCGTGACCCATCTTACTTAAGTCTATCACGTCATCTCCTGAGCGGATCCTCATATTACCTACTACCTTGCCTTTCTCCTTACTCAGTATGAGCATGTCCTCCCTGAGCATATCAATAAATACTTCCAGGTCTCGTATAACCGAGTCTGACTCCTTCTGCTCGTCCCACGTGTTTTCCTCCTTCACCTTCCGCGTAACTAAGTCGCGGTACTTGATCGTGTGTTTGCCTCTGTAGTATAGGTCTCTTATAGTGGGGTATTCGTTATTCTTTAAAGACTCGTAGATTATGCTAGCGATCAGCAGTGTCTGCATGAACTTCTTCGATTCGTTGACGTTGAGAAAACTCCTCCTAAGAACTCCCTCACCCAACTTCAGGAGTCCGTTGGCTTCGTCGTATATTGTGTTGGTTAAGGTCCTCTTCCTTATGACTAGGGTAGGGTTCCTGCCGTTCATCAAGTCCTCAATAATCTCGTTAAATTTACTCTTGATGACTTCGATGGCTTTGTTCCTAGCGCTTAAGTCCTTAGATGTGAGGTAGGTGCCGTGACCCACGACTAACTCACCTCAATCACTACCTCCTTAAGCGACTTGATCTTAAGCATCGTCAGCTTCTTATTCAGTAACTGCAGTAGTTCCTTCTCTAACTCCTCACGCTTGAACTTGCCGTCCGTGAGCGTGTGTAGCGAGCGAGCTATGTCAGGTATATACTTAGCTATGGTTACTGCTTTCTCAGCTTCCTCGTACTCCTTAGCTTTCCGAGATAGGTAAGACTTCAGCTTCCTAGCCACTTCCCTCACGGCTAGCTCTATCTCCTTCTCTACTTCAGGCACGTCAGCCACGGCTTCCTTGCCGACGCCTTTGTAAGGGACTTTAGTACTGCATATGTGGATTAATACCGCTAGCGGGGCCGGTAACGTGACCCCATACCTATTCCACTCAATACTGTCCACGACCTTACGCATAACGTCAGCTGACTCATCGTAGAGGAGCGGTATCTTATTAGCATACCTGAGCAGTAGGGGCTTATCGGATGGAGGTACTTTATCGCCGTAAGCTATCCCGGCCTCAACGATGAACGCGTGACCCTCGTAAACGCTAGCTTTCCTCGTTACTGCGGCCGCGAACTCGGGCTTTAAGGTCTCCCTCAATCCAAGAACGATGAGCTTTTCCCCCAGGAAAGAGAGGTGCCTACCTGAGGGAGCTCTGATCTTAGACGCTTTAATACTCCTCATCAACTCCGTTATGTCGTTCAACGTTAGTTCAGAGGGCTTGAGGTCGGGCTTAAGTCCGGCACCCTCCAATATTTTCAGAGCCGTTAACTCACCCACGTTCTGAAACTCCTTTACGAGGAACTCGGTGAGGGTCTTAGCGCTCGTGTCAGCGAGCATTCTCTTAAGCAACTCGATATCTACTCCGTACGGGTGCGGCTTAACCTCGCGCGGAGGTACGGGCATCTCCTCAGTGGATCTCCTGAACATCACTATATTCCCTTCAGGGTCTTCGAAGTATATGTTCGCGTAGGGAGCGATTATGGCTGTTCTCTTAAGGTAATCATATATCTTCTGCTTAGACCTCTGCCAATCACCTATTAAGTGGATCTTCACCACTGTCCCGTGCCATTCATTGTTTTTATCCATTATCGAGAACTCGTGTATCACCGGCGTGTTATTCGCTATGTCTATGCTGACCTTGAAGTAGTGGATCTTCTTCGACAGTATCTGCGACGTAATCACCTCCGCAGGCCTCCCCGTGGTTATCTGCCCGTAAAGTATCGCCATCTTAGCTCCTAAACCGAACATCCCGCGGGACTGCCTGAGAACGTACTTGGAGCTATAAAGTAACTGACCGAAAGCTCTAGGGACGTGCTGGGGAGGTAACCCGATACCGTTGTCCTCTACCTGAACACTATAGAGAACACCCTCATACCCCTCAGCGCTCCCCTCACTATTAACAAGGGTTCTCGAGCCGTCACCGCCTTCAGACTTAATCACTACCTTAACGTCGGGTAGTATGTGGTGTGTGTCCGTGGCGTCCAACGCGTTCTCAACCAACTCCCTAACGGTTTGGTAGAGAGCTCTGGCAGGGTTGCTAAAACCGGCTATCTCCCTATTCCTGTAAAAGAATTCAGACGGTGATAACGCTCTAAACTTCTCTACACTCTCTACTTCGCTCATCTTCCCACCTAAAAACTCATAATAAGAATAACTTAAAAGGAATATGTCTAAAACCGTATTATATTGGAGCCCACCACCAGGTTTTTACTGAGTTGTCTCCAGGAGGCTGACGGCCAGTATCGGCAACAGTATTGATACCTCCCCGTAAACCGTTACGTGCTTAGCGCTCGGCTTTATCTTCCCCCAACTTATTGCTTCCCTACTCCTAGCCCCGCTGAGGCTGCCGTCCCACTCCACCGCGGTAGTCACGTAAACCGCGTAATCCAGGCCGTTCTTGAATTGATTCCACCATATCGTGTGGTGCTTGCTTATCCCCCCACCGAGTATTAGAGCTAGGCTTTTCTTAGATTGAAAGACTAGGTCCGATAACTCCTTCATGTCTTTCAGCGGGTTCAGCTTGAAACCCGTGAATTGGGAGTAGATGAATAGCTGTGTTCCGAACGCTCCGTCAACAACTCCCGGGACGTAGATAGGTACCCCGCGCTTCTTAGCCACCCCTATGATTGAGTTAGGGTCTTTAGATAAAGCCTCCCCAGCAAGCGCGAGGAGTTCTCTAACCCCCCACTCAACCTTAATGGAGGAAGCTCTATACACTAGCTCCCGAACGAAGGACTCTATGAGGGGTCCGTAAGAGTCCTTAGGTATGAACACGTTCCCCAGCCTGTGAATACCTACCCTCTCCAACTCTAGGTCGTCAGCCTCAAAATATCCTTTCAGGTAATTACCGCCTAAAGCCTTAGCTATGTCGTGGTCTAAAGTCCCGCACGTTGTTACGACGACGTTGAAGAAACCCTCATCTATCAACTGAGCTAGCAATCCCCTAAGCCCCGTAGCGACTAAGTTGCCCGTGAAAGAGAGGAATCTTAAGTCAGCTTCCTTAACGCCTTCCTTAAGTATCTCCGTGGCTTCATAAAGGCTTGAAGCAGTGAATCCGTGTATCTCCTTGTATACGTTGATTAAGTCGCTTACCCTCATATCCTTCCATAACCTTACGTCACCTACTCTCTTGTAGGAACTCATGCACTACCCCCTCCAACTCACTCATCTTGATGGTCCTCTGAGTCTTCTCCCTCAAGTTTTTAATCGTTAGCGTGCCCTCCTTAACTTCCTTCTCCCCCAGGAATACCGCGTAGTCGTAGCCTCTCTCAACCACGTCGCTCAATACCTCACCAACCTTCTTCTTAGTGACTACCCTAACGTCTACTACGCAACCAGCGTTCCTGAAGCTCGTGGCGACCCGATCTATCTCAACGACATAATCGCTTAACGCGATCAACGCGATCTTAACACTTCTTTCAGGGAATCCCCAACCCCTATTCTTGAGTACTAAGTGCATCCTGTCAAGCCCTAGAGCGAAGCCTGTTGCCGGGAGGTCCTCACCACCGTATAAGGAGATTAGCTTGTCGTAACGCCCCCCACCCCCTATGCTGAAGGAGGCGTCGGGGACTATCACCTCGAATATGAAGCCCGTGTAGTATGCTAACCCTCTAGCGAAGCCTAGATCTACGTAAGACTCGTTAATACCTAGCTTCCTGGAAAGCTCGAGAATCTTCATTGTTTTCTCAAGTTCCTCTAACGACTCGCTGTCTAGCCTCAACCTACCTACCTGACTCCTGATTTCCTCGGGTTCCGAGGAGGATACGCTCATTAATTCCTCGATAATTGCCTGTCCTGAAGGCTCGTACTCCCTCACTATGCTCAGGGCTTTCTCAACCTCTTTCTTGTCGAGGTAGTGTATTATTAAGTCCTGGGTTTCCTCAGGTATTTTCCAGGAATTGAATAAGTGTCTGTAAAGCCCTATATTACCTATCTTAATCCTGTAGTTACTTAACCCTACCAGCCTGTAGTAGTCTCTTATGAGTAGTAGGAGCTCTACGTCGGCGTTTATGGTTGGGTCACCTAAATACTCGACGCCTGCTTGAAAGAACTCCCTATACCTACCTGCTTGAGGTTCTTCGTACCTGAAGGCTTGCCCGATATAGTATAGCTTTATGGGTTTAGACCTATTACGCATTAATCTTAAGTAAGCTCTAGCGACTCCTGCGGTGAATTCAGGTCTTAAGCATACTTGACGCCCTCCCTTGTCGTTGAAGACGTACATGCTCCTCTTTATTTCGGGCCCGGACTTAACGGCGAATAAGTCGAAGAGTTCTAGTGTCGGGAGTATTATTAGCTCGTAGCCGTACCTAGTAGCTACCTCGCTAAACGTTTTCTTGAGGTAGTATAGTTCTTCAGAGTCTGGAGGTATTAAATCCCTCATACCTCTCAGAGGGTCTAGCCGGATCTTCATGACTCACACCAAGTCTTCTAACCTGTACTTCCTCACAGTGTAATAAGTTACGTCGCCGTTAGCGTCCACTAGAGCTAGAACAGGCTCAAGATTCTTAAGTAACGCGCTATCAATCCAGCTGAGTAGCTCCTTCGTGTTGAGCGGGGAGTTCTCCTCTACCACGTAGACAGCGTATCTCTGACCCTTCATCTCGAAAACCAACACGTTCTCGCCGTAGCCGGGCTGCGCGACCCTACCCCTATTCCTTAAGTCGAGGAAGGTCGTGAACTTGATCCAGTCATACCTACTCCTAGAATACTTGGAGAATAGATCACCTAACTTAAGGTTTTGGCCGTCCACGTCGACGACCTCACACTCCTTAAAGTACGTGAGGTAAGCTAACTCTACCAAGTCTAGCAAGTAAGTGGAGGGCTCGGTCGTCTTAACCCCGACCCTAGCTTCCGCGAAGATTTCCGGAGGCCCCCTCACTAAGAGTTTGCCGTCCTTAACGCCCACTATGCGTAGGGTCTCCCCCAACACCTAACACCACTATAATTTCCTGTAGTAACTTAAAGAAGCGATGTCTCGCTCCCCGCTTTTTATAAAGCTCGCCTAAACTCTAGTATTAGGTGCTTAACAGATGTTTAACATCAAACCTATTGAGTGGTTGGGGGGCAGGGTCAGGTGGTTAAACACTCTGAAGTTGCCTTGGGATGAAGAATACGTTGAGACTGAGGATTACGAGAGGTTGGCTAAGGCGATAGAGACCATGGAGATTAGGGGGGCTCCAGCCATAGGTGTGGCGGCGGCTTTCGGGATCGCTCTCGCGGCGACTAAGTATGAGGGGGTTGACGTGCTTGAGTTTAAGTCTGTTTTGCTGAAGGTCATTAACAGATTCTCTAGGACCAGGCCTACCGCCGTAAACCTGTTCTGGGCTCTGAATAGGATGGAGAGGGTTGTCCGAGGGGATTACGCCAGCGTTGATGAGTTGAGGGAGAGCGTGGTTAGGGAAGCTCTGAGGATATACGACGAGGACGTGAGAACTAATAAGGCTTTGGGCGAGGTAGGTAGTGAGTTAATTAATGACGGGGACACCGTGCTGACTCACTGTAACGCCGGGGCTCTCGCCACAGCGGGTTACGGGACGGCGTTAGGGGTCATAAGACACGCGTGGTATTCCGGTAAGAAAATCAAGGTGATAGCTACGGAGACCAGACCCATGCTTCAAGGAGCGCGCCTCACGGTATGGGAGCTTAAGAAAGAGGGGATTCCGGTAACGCTGATTAGCGATAACATGGTCGGTTACGTGATGAGTAAGGGGTTGGTGAGCAAGGTTTTCGTAGGCGCTGACAGAATACTCAGGACCGGGCACGTAATAAATAAGATAGGTACTTACACGTTAGCCGTGCTAGCCCATTACCACAAAATACCTTTCTACGCGGTAGCACCGACTTCAACCATAGACCTCGTGAGCAGGTTGGAGGACGTGGTGATCGAGGAACGCAACCCTGACGAGGTACGTAAGATTCTCGGAAAACTCCTTATAACGATCCCTGACGTAGACGTGATTAACCCTGCTTTCGACATAACACCGCCGCACCTCGTGAGCGGTATAGTAACTGAGAAAGGCTTGATAACGCAGCCATACGAGGAAAACATTACGAGACTCCTTAAACCTACTTGAGTAGTTGCATACTTCGTCTCAAGGACTTCTAACCAAGTTTATGAGGTACGTGAATAACGCGAAACTCTACGTGGTTTGAGTTGTGGTCAGCTGAGACAGCTGTAATCATCTCTCATATCGTTTCTCTCATCACTACGTAAAGATTTAATAGCTAGCTAATAAGGTTTTAAGTAGATGATGTCACGACGCTCTCCTGAGGTGTGATGACTCTTCTCTTCACTGAATAGTTGTTTTCTTGTTGAGGTCTGTGAGTGTATGGTTCTCACGCTTCAGTGTTTTTAGGTATAAATAGTGCTTCCGGCGAATTATATTCTTGGGTTTAAGATGGCTATCGATAAGGAGTTAGCTGAAGCGAATTTAGTCTTGTATGGCGGTACGTGCCCTAACTGCGGGGGCGTGATAAGTGATGAGAGGTTGAGTAAAGGGGCTCCCTGCAGTGATTGTCTTCCTTTAGTTGAGGGCGGTTTTCACAGCTTGAGTCAAGTTGTTGAGGAGTTGCGTAGGTTGCGTAACTTAAAGAATCTTAGGGGGTTTAGTAATGCTTTGAGGGAGGAGGAAGAGCTACGCGCGTTTTTCAAGAGATGTGTCGGTAGCGAGCCTTGGAGTATTCAGAGGTTGTGGATAAGGAGGATTAGTAAGAGAAGTTCTTTCGCTATGATCGCTCCTACGGGGATTGGGAAGACTACCTTAGGGTTGGTTGCCGCGCTCTACTACTCTTTTAAGGGTAGGAAGTCTTACTTCATAGTCCCTACGACCACGTTAGTCATTCAAGCGGAGAGGAAGTTAATAGAATTCCTTAACAGGATGGGTGGTGCGGCGAGTGTTTTAGCCATACACTCTAAGCTGAGGAGGAAGGAGAGGGAGGAGAGGGAGAGGAGGCTGGAAGACCCTAGAGGATTCGACATACTAATAACTACGTCTAGGTATTTCGTGAAGAATTACGATAAGATAAGTAAGCATGACTTCACCTTCATCTTCGTGGACGACGTGGACGCTGTTTTGAGGGGTTCGAAAGCGATAAACTACCTGCTTAAGCTAATGGGTTTTACGGATGAGGACATAGAGGACGCGCTGAAGATAATTAAGCTTAAGAGAGAGCTGGGGGTGAGGAGTGAGTCTAGCGAGTTAGTCGAGGAACTCAGGAAGCTGAGGTCTAGGCTAGAGAAACGTAAGAACACGGATAAAGTCTTGATAATAGCTTCGGCTACCGGGAATCCTAGAGGGCTTAAGGTAAGGCTGTTTAGGGAGTTGATCGGGTTTGAGATAGGTGCTAGGCCGGAGCTGATAAGGAATATTGAGGATACGTATCTTAAGGTCAGGGACTTAGAGGAGGCTGTCGAGGAAGTTACGAGGTTGGTGAGGGAGTGCCTGGGTGGCGGGGGCTTAATCTACGTTCCCGTCGACTTAGGTATAGGGTTTGCTGAGGAGTTAGCTTCTAGGCTTAGGTCGCGAGGCGTGGTAGCTGAGGCTATGCACAGCAGGAAAATAAAGACTTTAGAAGACTTTAACTCAGGATCCGTGGACGTCTTAGTCGGGGTAGCTACATATTACGGCGTGTTGGTCAGGGGTATCGACTTACCTGCTAGGATAAGGTACGCTGTATTCGTTGACGTACCTAGGCATAAAATTAATCTGAGGCTTGAGAGGTTGAGCGCTACTGACGTGCTGAGGCTCATGCCTTTGTTGAGGGACGTGGTCGTGGATCCGGACGACAAGAGTTTCCTGGAGAACGCTTTCGTGAAGTTGAGGAGGGTTTTGAGGAGGTCTGGGGGTTACTTTCTTAAAGTAGTTGGTGAGGTGTTGGAGGGGGTTAGGGGTCCTCAGACAGCGAGTGAGAAGCTCTTTATGGAGGTTTACGCCAGGGTTCACGAGTTATTGAAGGATGAGGCTGTTGTGGAGGGATTGGTTAAGCACCCTGAGGTCGTCGTTGTTAGGGAGGGGGAGGCGCTCTACGTTTTAATACCTGACGCCCCGACCTACATCCAAGCTAGCGGGAGGACTTCCAGGCTCTACTTAGGCGGGGTTAGTAAGGGCCTCTCAGTCGTGGTGACCTGGAACGAGAAACTCTTGAAAGCTCTTGAGAGGAGGCTTAAGTTACTTACCGGGGAATTCGAGTTTAGGAATCTGCTGGAGATTGACTTAAATCAGGTGATTAACGAGATAAACCGCACGCGTGAGGAGATCTTAGCTATCGGTAGGGGCGAGCTAATCTACGATCTTGGGAGGAGGGTAGAGCTTAAGACAGCTCTCATGGTTGTTGAGTCGCCTAATAAGGCTAGGACGATAGCCCGCATGTTCGGGAAGCCTAGCGTCAAGGAGTATGGGAGGCTCAGGGTTTACGAGGTAAACTTAGGTAATTACACGTTGTTGATAACGGCTAGCGGCGGCCACGTTTACGAGTTAATAACGGATCAAGGTATTGAGGGTGTGGATCCAGCTAATTACGTGTACGGCGTTCTATATCGCGGAGGAACTAACAAGCCTTCATTTATCCCTGTCTTCGCCCCGATAAGGAGGTGTGTGAGGTGCGGCCACCAGTTCGCGACGCTAGAGAATCACGCCGCGTGCCCCCTCTGCGGCTCGGAAGAAGTCTTGAGTTCCTCAGACGTCATCCAGTCGTTGAGGGAGGTAGCTTACGAAGTTGACGAGGTGTTAATAGCTACTGACCCAGATACTGAGGGCGAGAAGATAGCGTACGACCTCTACCAGGTCTTAACTCCTTACAATAGGAACATAAAGAGGGTAGAGTTTCATGAAGTAACTCGTAAGGCGGTGACTCAAGCTTTGAGCAGTCCCCGCGACCTCAACTTCAGGCTCGTTAAGGCGCAACTCCTCAGGAGGATCGAGGATAGGTGGATAGGTTTCTCGCTCTCCGGCAAGCTGCAAAACGATTTCTGGAAGAACTACTTCTGCTCCAGACTCACGTCAGCTTACCAAGAAGCCGGTAGTTCCAGGCCTAGGAGGGTTAGCAAGTATTTAGTTCTCTGCAGTAAGTATAGGGAGTCTTATAAGAGATTAAGTGCTGGGAGGGTTCAGAGCCCTGTTCTAGGGTGGATCATAGAAAGTTACGAAGAGCACCGTAAATCCTTATCTAAGTACCTGGTTTTACGCTTTAAAGACTTGAAGATAATGACTAAAGTCCCTGAAAGCTTGAAAGACTTGATTACTCAAGGTGACGTTAGCGAGGTTCGGGTTAACGTCAGGTGTCGCGGGGTGTCTGAAGAATCGGTGAGTCCGCCGCCACCCTACACAACGGACACCGCGCTCTCAGAAATCTCGAGTGTTTTAGGTATTTCAGCCTCCCAGGTAATGAAGGTTTTACAAGAGCTCTTCGAGTTTGGGTTGATAACTTACCACAGGACTGATAGCGTGAGGGTTTCTGACGCCGGGATTAAGGTCGCGCGAGAGTATTTGAGTGAGAAGCTCGGCGAGTCATGGGATAAGTTTTTTGAGGGGAGGGCTTGGGGGGTTGGCGGGGCTCACGAGTGTATAAGGCCTACGAGGCCTATCGACGCCGAGACGCTTAGGGAGTTGATTAGTGAGGGTGTTATAGAGATTCCTAGAAGGCTTCATAACACGCATTTCAGGGTTTACGACATGATATTCAGGAGGTTTATCGCGTCTCAGATGTCTAAGGCTTTAGTTAGGAAGAGGGATGTGGAGTTCCGTGTGGAGGTGATTACCAGGGACTCGAGACGTCTTGAGTTACCGCCTATTAGTAAGGAGGTGGTCTCCGAGGTTGTTTTCGAGGGGTTTAATAAAGTCCTTAAGGTCTTGAAGACCTATCAAGTTCCTGGCGACGGTATTTACAGTTCTGAGGGTTCTGACTTCGAGTACCGCATTGAGTCGGTGTATGAGGTACCCTTACACACTGAAGCGTCTGTCGTGAGGACCATGAAGGAGAGAGGTATTGGGAGACCTTCCACCTACGCTAAAATAATCGAGACCATACTTAAGCGTAGGTACGCGTTCTCTAAGAGGAGGGGGGAGCTAATACCGTCGTTGCTGGGTAGGGAGGTGTATAATTATCTTACGGAGAAGTATGCTCGCTTAGTTAGTGAGGAGAGGACTAGGGTTCTAGAGAATAAGATGAGTAGTGTGGAAAGTGATGACACTCTTTATAACGAGTTGCTCAGGGAATTATACGAGGAGTTGAGGGCTAACGAATTACTTGGAGTGACTGGGTATGAGCTATAGGAGAGCCGTCGCCGTAGTGAGGCTGGATTTAAGCGCTAGTTCCAGGATGTACGCAGAATCTATAAGCGATGTCTTAGAGCAGATATCGAGTAACGTATCCTTACTCTTATGCCTCTCTTCAGTAACCTCTCTCTACGACTTCATTAACGGGCGTAAGAGGTATAGTAACTACAGGAATTACGTGAGAAGCATTACTAAGAAGTTGCTTAACGTGGTTAGGAGAAGGAATGTCTCCATCATAATAACTCCCCTGGTTAGGAAGGGGGGTGCTAAAGCACATTTCACTACAGCTATAATACCCCCTCTAGGGCAGCCAGTCTTTAAAGCAGGTAATATACTGCCTATTAACGACAAGATATCCTCGAATAAGACTCCGGAGGTATTCGAGGTTAGCAACGTTAGGCTATGTTTCATTTACTTGAAAGAGCTTGAGGTTCCTGAGGCGGCGAGAATATGTAAGTTTTTAGGGAGTGACGCTATAGTTGCCGTTAACCCGCCGCTACTAACGGAGCGTGACCCGGAGCTAACTCTTAAGTTAGGTGTTGTGAGAGCGGTGGAGAATAACATACCCCTCGTCGGGTTAGGGGGTTATCTAGCTGGTAAGAGGGTTCAGCAACCGACCTTCCTAGTCAATAGTTCTGGTGAGGTAGTAGATTTCTATAATGACTACGAGCCGGCGGTCTTCGAGGTCGAGATAGAGAGACTGGATCGCTCGGTGAGGTTGGACCTAGTACGGAAATACTTAAAACTCATTAGGGAAATGAGGACTCATCCCTCTTATAGGGACCTGCCGTAAAACCCTGGCTTCTCCCGATTAAAGCGCATCTATTTATTAAAGATTGTGAAGTATATTTGGGGTTTACGTAAGATGTTCGAGATTAGGTGGCATGGGCGTGGCGGTATGGGTGCTGTCACGGCCGCTGACATAACGGCCTCAGCAGCTATTAAGGCGGGGTTCTACGCTCTGGCGTTCCCTGAATTCGGTGCGGAGAGGAGGGGTGCTCCGGTCACCGCGTATACCAGGATTGATAAGGAAATCATCTATGACAGAACCCCCATAACCAACCCGGATGTCGTGGTGGTTTTAGATCCTTTCATGGTGTCATCGCCCAGAGTTCTCGCCGGGTTGAAGGAAGGCGGTTACCTAATAGCTAACACTACTAAGGAGCCTTCGGAGATACTGGATCAGATAGCGGATTTAAGGCGCTTAAGAATTACTGTGGCGACAGTTGACGCGACGAGCATAGCGATGAGCGTGTTTAAGTTGCCCATCGTTAACACGGCTATGATAGGGGCTTTGGTGGCTGCCACGAACATAATACCGTTGAGTAACGTGGTGGAGGTAGTTAGGGAGAGGTTCCCTGAGAGGTTGGCTGAAGCCAACATACACTTAATTAATGAGTCGTATAAGTTACTTAAGGTGATGAGACCGTGAGTAGTAGGTTGCCTTCATGGAAGGAATTACCGATTGGTGCGGTAATATTAGAGCCGGGGTCTTCAAGACGTTACAAAACTCATGAGTGGAGGACTTTAAGACCTGTCATAAACCAAGACAAGTGCATTAGGTGCCGTATATGCTGGTCTTACTGCCCGGAACCAGCGATACTGGAGGTTGACAAACCCTACGTTACCTCAACCAACAGGAGGTACGAGATCACCTACATGGTAGACTACGATTACTGTAAGGGTTGCGGTATATGCGCGCAGGAATGCCCTGTTAAAGCTATAGAGATGGTTCCTGAGGTGAGGTAAGTGGGTAAGATAGTTCCTCTCTCAGGTAATTCAGCCGTAGCATACGCTGTTAAGTCAGCAGACGTGGACGTGATCTCCGCGTACCCCATAACGCCTCAGACCACGATAGTTGAGAAGTTAGCGGAGTTCATAGCTAACGGTGAGTTAGACGCTGAAATGATTCACGTAGAGTCCGAGCACTCAGCGCTTTCAGCGGCTGTCGGGGCGTCGGCCGCCGGTGCCAGAGTTTATACAGCGTCGTCCTCGCAGGGGATAGTCTTAATGTATGAGATAATGTTCATAGCTTCCTCGCTGAGATTACCTATCGTCATGACGATAGCGACGAGAGCTCTCTCAGCACCTATAAACATATGGAACGACCACAGTGATTTCATGGCAGTCTCGGACACTGGCTGGGTCATGATGATGGCGGAGAATAATCAGGAAGCACACGACGACGTCATACTCGCTTACAGGATTGCGGAGGATCCGGAAGTGCTCCTGCCCGTGGCCACCGCTCTCGACGGGTACTTCATGACACACACAATCGAGCCTATTGACTTGATTGAGAGGGAGGATGCGTTGAGTTTCGCGCCGAAGAGAAAGACTTGGTTCACCTTAGATCCTGACAAGCCCGTAACTATCGGTGCTTTAGGGGACCCGCAATGGTATTTCGAGTTTAAGAGGCAGCAATACGAAGCTATGAAGAAGTCTAGGGAGGTCTTCGAGAAGAGTGTTGACGAGTTCGCTAAAGTGTTTGGTAGGAGGTATGGCGCGGTTGAGTACTTTGGTGACGAGAATCCTGAAGTAGTGTTAGTGGCTATGGGTCACGTGGTAGGCAACATCAAAGCTTACTTGAGTAGGGTTAGGGGTAAGGATTCTAGAGCAGGGGTACTCAAAATAAAGCTATACAGACCGTTCCCAGAAGACTTGATAGTTAAGTATCTTGAGGGTGTTAAGATCATCGGCGTTGTTGATAGAGCTCTAGTACCTGGTTCTGCGTCCCCAGGACCTCTGCACTCAGAGATTGTTGCGACGCTACGTAAGCACGGTGTCGACGCCAAGACTTTGAGCTTCGTTTCCGGTCTTGGTGGGAGGCCTGTGACGCACGAGCACATAGGCGTGATGTTCAGCAAGCTCTCCGAGCTCAAGGACAAGCCCGCCTCCGAACTACCTAAAGAACCTCTGTTTATTGGGGTGAGAGAATGAGTAGGGCGTTAACTATTAGGGATCTACCTCGCGAGGAGAGATTCGCGCCCGGTCACAGGATGTGTCAGGGTTGCGGCGCGGCCATACTGATGCGTCACATAACTAAGGCGTTACCTAAGGACACGATAATAGTTCAAGCGACTGGATGTGTTGAGGTCACCACAACACTATATCCTGAGACTTCATGGATGAATCCGTGGCTACACATAGCGTTCGAGAACGCCGCGGCCGGTGCTTCAGGGGTTGAGGCAGCTATTAAGGTGCTTAAGAAGAAAGGGCAGTTACCTCCCGGGAAGGAGGTGAGGGTTGTGGCTATAGGAGGTGACGGCGGCACTTTCGACATAGGTATTCAAGCGCTTTCGGGAATGCTTGAGAGAGGTCATGATATCCTCTACATAGTTTACGATAACGAGGCTTACATGAACACGGGTATTCAGAGGAGCGGGGCCACACCCTTCGGTGCTTGGACCACTACGACGCCGGTAGGGAAGGTATGGCACGGTGAGTGGAGACGTAAGAAGGATATCATAGGGATAGCCCTAGCTCATAGGGTTCCGTACGTAGCCACTGTAAACCCAGCCTACCTACCCGACCTCTACGCTAAGGTAAGTAAGGCTATGAGTATTAAAGGACCTAAGCTAATACACGCGTTCTCCCCCTGCGTACCTGGTTGGAGGTATGAGCCGGCGCTGACTATAACGATAGCTAAGATGGCTGTACAGACAGGTATGTGGATTAACTACGAGATAGAGAACGGCGTCTTAAACGTGACTACCCCAGTACCTAAGAGGAAACCAGTGAGGGAGTACCTGAAGCTTCAGGGGAGGTTCAGGCATCTCACGGATGAGGAAATCAACACTATCCAGAAGTTCGTTGATGAGCAGGTAGCTTACATAAATAAGCTGGCCGGGAAGGAAGTCATAGGGCCTGTTGAAGCTTAAGCGTTTTTCACTCCGATTGGAAGCCTCGCCTTTTAAGGCTGTTACAGAACTGATGGTAAGTTTAGATATCTGTGAATACCTGTAAATATTTGGCTCTTAGAGTAATGTTTAAATACCTCTATACTCATTATAGTTTCTTGGATGATCCGCTCTGCGGTGACTACATGAACACAGATGGGAGCCTCGTGGCGTTGGGCTCGACTGGGGCTCATGGGACGTGGGCGAGGCTAGTGAACCCACGCCGAGGCCCAACCTCTCCAACGGAAATACAAGCACTCACAAATACCGTCAAGCACCGTTAGAGGGGAAACGCGAGGAGGTGTTTTATTGCTCGTTATATTAATGCTTATAGAGTTTTGTCTTGGTAATGTGTTTGGTGTTGGGTGTGGGCGAGTTTAGTTAGCGATGAGCCCGCGCCTCCCCGGAGCTGGCGGCGGGGTCTGAAGCATGATGCAGCACTCGTGAGGGGCTCTGAACAATGAGGGAAAGCCCCAGAGGGTGTAGAACACCCGCCATTCAAGGTGGGGAGCCGTCAGCAACCTAACACGCGTGACTCAATCCTTCTGGGTTCCCCGTAACTACTTAAGGGAGCTTGCCCTTAATCTGTTATCGCATAACACGATGCTTTAGGCTCGTAAATCTCGCCGTTACGCCTCAGATTCCTGATTATTTTCTCAAGAACCTCCTCGTCTATCCCGTATTCTGAGGCCTTCTTACGTAATTCTCTATACTTAACGCATTCCTCGCCGGACTCTATGATCTCCCTTATTAATTTGATGACCGTGACTTCCTTATCACGCATGCTCTTAGTCCTACCGGTCATTATTAAGTCCACGTCTATCGTTCCGGTCTCCACGTCCATCCCAACCTGCTCTAAGACAGAGTTCATTAACCTCACAGCTTCCACAGCGTCCTCAGCCTCCACCTTACTCTTCAACTTCATCTTAGCGTGTGCTTCCGCGAGCCTGATGAGCGCTTCTAACTGCCTGGTCGTTATAGCTAGTGGGACATCCTCCCTCTCAGCACTCTTCTTCCTTAACTCTATGTAGTACTCCTTAATTATTCTCTCAGCTTCCTCGGTTAGTTCTGGCTTCACGTATTTTCTCGCGTAAGCTATGTACTTACGTAGGAGGTCAGGCGGGATCTCTGACTCAACGTAGCCGGCTTTCTCGTGGGTCTTTAGGACGTAGCTCGATAACGACGTGTCCTTCATCAAGTTAGGTAGGTCTCTCACCACGAATATCAGGTCAAATCTTGAGAGTATCGTTACCGGTAAGTCGATGTTCTCAGCTATGCTCTCGCTGCTTACGTACCTACCTCTCTTAGGGTTCCCGGCGGCTATCACCGTCGTCCTAGCGTTTAGCCTAGCAACTATCCCTGCCTTAGCTATGCTTACGGTGCCTTGCTCCATAGCTTCGTGGATAGCTACCCTATCCTCGTCACGCATCTTATCGATCTCGTCTATACTCACTATCCCCCCGTCAGCTAAGACCATCGCCCCGGCCTCCAGGAAGTACTCGCCGGTCTGCTTATCCTTAACTACCGCGGCCGTAAGACCTGCGGCGCTAGAGCCTTTACCAGTGGTGTATATCCCTCTGGGAGCTATCCTGGCGGCGTATTGGAGTAGTTGTGATTTAGCTGTTCCCGGGTCCCCCACCATGAGGACGTGTACGTCGCCCCTCAGCCTGGTCCCGTCACGCGTGATCTTGGAGTTACCGCCGAATAACGCTAACGCTATGGCTTCCTTCTCATCCCACATCCCGTAAATCGTCGGGGCTATGCTAGCTATTATCCTACGCCTTATTAAGGGGTCTCGAGAAAGCTCAATTATCTTAGCTTCATCCTCGGCACTGAGTTTTAGCTCTTCGAGTAGTCTCTGAGCGACGACTACGTTGTTGGCTTCGATGTATGGTGTGTAAGTGATTCTCTCAAACTTGCTTGATCTGGTGCCCGGCCTACCCAGTCTAACCACGCCTATCACAGTGACTCTGTCGCCGGGTCTGGCGGCATCCACTAAGTCATCTGTTAAGATTACTTCTATAGACCTAGGTATCTGGCCCGCAGGGACTTCCTCAGGCCTTTCCTGAACGACTACTAGTTGCCAGTCCTTATACTTAGAGCGTTCATGCTCTAACTTGATAGTTCCTCTCCTGAAGCGTTCTTCCTCGGACACCTCGCTGACGCAGACAGGGCAGTACGGGGGTCTCTCCAACTCATCTCTCAGCTCCTCCCTCTCCTCAGGAGGCCACCAAAACTCATGTTTCTCGCCGTTCAGTAATACGTGCACGTACAGAGCTTTGTAGAGCTTGCTCTTACGCGGTGTTGCCTTAACGATAACGCCTTCAACAGCTATTAACTTCCCTAGGTAGTCGCTGGTAACCCCTCTTATGGTTGTGGTCCTCACCCATCCGTTAAGCCTAACGTAAAACTTCTCATGTTTTTCAGCGTATTCGGGGTACTCACCCCTTATTAAGTCTCTTAAAGCCTTGTTGAACGCGTCGAAAGCTTCGTCAGGGTTTCTCTCTATGAATTCTATGAGGTTAACGTCGTATGTAGCTAGATCTTCGTAATCTATCAGCAGGGACTTACCACCCTCTCTTATCATCCTCCTTATCCTTTCCTTATACTTGAAGGAGCCGTCACCGCTCTTGAAGTTGCTTAAGAAAGACTTGATGAGTTCTACGTCTACCTTATGCTCTATGATTTCCTCACGAGCCTCAAGACTCCCGACTTCGTTATTTTCTGCCACTAACAGCCCACCTCCACTCGCTAATTAGTGTTTTGAGGGTCTTTAAGAAAACGGCTTCCTCAACTAGTATCTTATCTATGTACTCGTCGGCTTCCTCCTCCCTAGACAAAACTGCTATCTTGGTTAACTTCCTCAACCTGTACTGGATCAGGTCGTCGAGATTGCTTTCAAGCTTGATTAAGCTGACGGCGGCTTCAGGTTCTTTCAGGGAAGCTTCCCTCACCTTACTTAAGAGCCTGCGTGCTTCAGGGTAGAACCTAGGTTTTAACTTCGTGAAATCCCTCTCGCCAACCCCCTTCTCACTTATTAAAGCCATGGCGACGTCGCGAGTCTCCAGAGTGTTCTCCTTAATCTCCACGGAGCCGTCCCTACTCAAGAGCTCCGCTAACCAGGAAGGAATCGTGGCTTCAACACCTTTACTTAAGAGCTCCGTAGATTCCCCAACGGACAGCTTACCTAAATCCCTAAAAACAGCTACCTTAACAGAGCTCAGCTCGTGGTAGTACGCAGCTAGGTCCATCAAAGACTTTATCATTGCTCTCCAAACACTATCTAGTCGTTACATAATATTTAAACTCATTTCTTAATCAAGGAACACGCGTAAATACTTAAAAACTCTCGTGAATCATTGTAAAGGAAGGGCCCGTAGCTCAGCCAGGTAGAGCGGCGGACCCCAGCAAGCAGGCCGAGGCTCTTAACCCGTAGGTCCCGGGTTCAAATCCCGGCGGGCCCGCCACAAAACTCACTAACGTGAAGCTTGGAGATGAGGAGTGGTCACCGCCTGAGGTCGTGATGAGGGCTCGTGTTACTGATTCCTTGAGCGTCACGTGGTCGCGGGAACCATATATTTATAAGCTTCATGTTAAAGTTGTTGTGGGTTCAGGAGATGTGTGAGCTGACCGTGAAGCTGAGTAACGGGAAGGAAGTACTGGTTACTGAGGACGTCTTAGGCACCGTATACAAGTACATGAGATTCTCACTGACTCTCGAGGAACTCGCGCGTGAGCTAGGTCTTGAGAGCTGGGAGGAAGCTTACGATTTCGTTAAGAGATTCCCAGCTTGGGTAGCGTGGACGCCTCCCTCATTCTTTAAGTACATTAAGGAGAAACTATGTGTTGAGAAGAAGAGTGGTGAGTAAGTCTCAAACACCTCGTTTAGGTAGACCGCACCTCAGCAACTCTAGGTAAGTACTCGCTCACGGTGTTCGGGGATTTCTTTAGCGGGGGAAACGCTTGGAAAACCCTTGCTGGCCGCCCACCTACGTTGCTACCGTAGCTTACGGTAAGGAAGAATTCGCCGAGCTCGAGATCGGCGACGCTCTCTACCCGCTAGATCCTGAGATCAAGGTCTGCAGGACCACGTACGGGGGTCTCCTACTACTGAAGACTTTCGTGACTGAGGAGACCGCGGTTAAAACACTCCTAGCTACCCCTCCGTCCACCCTCCGTAGATTCATGAAAGTTCTTTTTTGTTGTGAGTTTACTGAGTTGCTTGAGTGTTTGAGGAGGAACGCCAAGCTCTTATCCGGTTTTAGTTATATGCGTGTTAGTGAGAGGTCTGGCGTGAGCTACGGGCGTGTTGCGGAGCTACTTAACTCTGCTGGGTGTGGGCCGAGTTCGGTAGGGGGTTATATCCTGAGTGTGGAGCCCTTAGGGAACGTCGTTTGCTTCACTAAACAGCTCCTAACTTTTAAAACATATCTTGAATCTTATTTCGGTGAGAGTATGGGTGAGTTAAGGAAGATAGAGGTAGTTGATGTTCCAGTACCTCAAGGAACTAACGTCATCATAGGTCACACGCACTTCATTAAGTCTGTTGAGGACATTTACGAGGCTCTAATAACGTCATCAACGGTGATAAGGTTTGGCATAGCCTTCAACGAAGCTAGTGGTGAGAGGCTGGTTAGGAGTGACGGGAATGACGAGGAGTTGATTAAGTTAGCTGAGGAGGCCGCCCTCAAGATAGGGGCTGGGCATACCTTCGTGGTTTACTTAAGGAACGCGTGGCCTATAAACGTCTTAAACGCGTTGAAGAACGTTCAGGAGGTGTGCAGGATATACACCGCCACGGCGAATCCCGTTCAGGTATTGGTTGCTGAGACGAATCAGGGTAAGGGGGTTATAGGGGTTGTCGACGGCTTCACCGTGGTCGGGGTTGAGAACGCTGATAACAAGAAACACCGCCACGAATTCCTCAGGAAGATAGGTTATAAGAGGTAGTGGTACAGAGTGTTTCGAGAGCTCGGTTGATTGAGCATGACCCCTAACGCTTCTCTTAAGTGTTTATCGAGGCAGGAAATACGTGTAAGCGATAAGTTAGCGATAACCCTGTATAGGATCGCTAAGGAAGGGGAGATAGGGCTGCCTGAGACTAGCCTTGAGGAGGTCCTCGCTTCAAGGCCTAGCAGTTTAGTCAGGTATAGGGATCTTAAGAAAGTGTGTAGGGGCTCTGACGCGGCGTTGATTAGCGGGGACGGCATGTCCTTATTCATTATCTTAAATAAGGAGTTCCCCAGCATTCAGCTACTGAAGATACCGGCGTTTGTTAGGGAGATCCTGGTTGTTAGGGAAGCAGCGGGTAACGGTGTTGCCGGCGAGGAATCAGGGTCTGTGTTCTCAGGTCTTAGATTGAGGGCGGAGAAGATAGAGCTTGGTGAGGGGTTCGTAGCTTTTGACTCCGTGTTTAAGGGCGGCTTAGATGACGGCATATACGCGTTGAAAGTGGTGGGTGATAGGCTGGATTCCGTCATAACCAGGGATGAGATAATTAAGTGCTTGAGTGATCAGGGCAGGCTTAAGACACCTCCTAAGAAGACCTCGAAGAAAAAGAGGGGGAGGAAGAAGACTGGGAGGAAGAGGAGGAAGCAGCGCAGGAAAACGCGTAAGAAAGCATCTAGGAAATCACGAACTAAAAAACGTTAGGTTGGGTTGTTTTTATCTCATATGAGTAAAGCTAGCAGGGCTTTCTGAGCGTGGAGTCTATTCTCTGCTTGATCCCACACCACCGACCAGACACCGTCTATGACCTCGTCCACTACCTCCATACCCCTCATAGCCGGTAGGCAGTGCATGAATATAGCGTCTTTCTTAGCTAGTTTCATGAGTTCCGGTGTTACTCTGAACTTGCTCAGGTCCTTAATTCTCTTCTCTCTTTCCGCTTCCTGACCCATGCTGACCCACACGTCGGTGTAGACCACGTCCGCCGCTCTGACAGCTTCTTCAGGTGTTCTAACTATCTCTATTACTGAGCCGCTCCTCGAAGCCTCTTCCTCAGCAGCTCTGAGTATGTCGTGGTGTGGGTCGTAGCCTTCAGCAGTGCCTATCCTCACGTTAACCCCTAACTTACTCGCCGCTAGCAGTAGTGAGTGCGCTACGTTATTGCCTCCGTCACCTACGTAAGCTACGGTAACCCCCTTCAGCCTCCCCTTCTTCTCGTATATCGTTAGAATGTCGCCCACTGCTTGACACGGGTGTTCTCTATCACTTAAAGCGTTTATGACAGGTATGCTAGCGTACCTAGCTAGCTCCTCTAGATCGCTGTGTTTGTAGACTCTTGCGACGATGCCGTCAACGTATCTGTCTAAGACCCTCGCTGTGTCAGCTATGGTCTCGCCCCTACCCAACTGGAGTTCCTGCCAATTAACGCTTATTGAGTGACCGCCTAACTGAACTATGGCTTGCTCAAAACTGATTCTAGTCCTAGTGCTTGGTTTTTGGAAGATCATCATGACGGTCTTCCCTTTAAGTACCGGTATTATTCTCTCCCCGCCGTAAAACCTCTGCTTTAAGTTGTATGCAGTGTCTATCAAGAACATGAGTTCTTCCGACGTTAAGTCATTAACTGAGAGGAAATCCCTACTTTTTAAAGACCTCACGGGGTTCGCACCCAGTGTAGTATTCAAGGAAAGCAAAATAAGTTTTAATTTATATTAATTTATAATTTCAGAATTTAGGTAGTTTTTGAAGATCATGAAGGACGCGAGAATACTCCTTAAGGTTGCTGAGGAGAGAGGCGGTGTTAAGCCGGGCTTCTCACCCTACCACGTCTTTAAAGCACTTGATTCTCTGCACGCGCAGGGTGCTGGTAGCAGGCACGAGTTGATGAGGTTGCTTGGCTTGGGCGAGGCCAGCGTCAAGACCTTACTTAATAGGTTGAGGGAGGCAGGCTTGGTCAGTATCTCAAGACCTCACGGCACTAAATTAACGGATGCTGGGAGGGGGTTAATCAGTAGTCTTAGAGAGGTCATGAAGATAATCCCGTCCTTAAGGGTTGAGGGCGTGTGCTTGAATTGCTCTATCTCAGGGCTTATCTTAAGAAACGGCCGCTTCATCATGGATAGGGTTGGTGGCGTGATAATTCTTAGGGACCTGATAGTTAAGGAGGGTGCTGACGGCGCCTTAATACTAACGTACTCTGGAGGGGTTTTCTACCTCCCCGTCATGGGGGGCTTGGAGGAGTTGAGAAATGAGGAGCTCTCTCATCAATTAAGAGGTTTTCAAGTACGTGATAACGACTTGATAGTTTTAGGTATGTGTTACTCAAGCAACGGCGAGAGATGTCTTGCCGCAACAGTCAACGCGATCATTAAGGTCTTAAGCTCTGAAGGCGGCGAGTAATGAGGGCGGCGGCATTATATACTGGGGGTAAGGACTCGCACTACGCTATCGCGGAAGCGTTAAGGAAGGGTTTCTCAGTAGAGTTGTTGATCATTGTCGTTCCTGCGAGCAGTGATTCCTGGATGTTTCACGCGATTAACGTAGAGTTCGCTAAACTTCACGCTGACTTAATCGGGGTTGATAAGGTGGTCATACCCTCAAGCGGTATTAAGGAACTTGAGGTCTCGGAAGTGCTTTCCCGACTCAAGAAGCTAGATCTACGATTAAAATACAGGTACTTGGTCTCGGGGGCTGTAGCGTCTAAGTATCAGAAAGAGAGAGTTGATTTAATAGCTAGGGAGCTCGGGCTGGAGCACGTGACACCTTTATGGGGTCGTGATCAGAGAGCCCTCTTACTGGAAGAGACCAGATACCTGAGCTTCATGATCACCGCCATCCAGGCATACGGGATTAGCATGAGGTGGTTAGGGACAGTAATTAACGAGGGTAACGTCGAGGAATTTCTTAAGGATCTTGAGAAGCACGGCGTGAGCCCTGTTGGTGAGGGAGGGGAGTTCGAGACATACGTAATTACGTCGAAACTCTTTAAGGGTGGAGGTGTTTACGTGGAGTCAGCGGAGCTCGTTAAGTACCCGTTGCACGGATCCGGATATTACGTCATTAAATCAGCCAGGGCTTGAACACCCCACGTTTTTGAGGGTGAGGACGTTGCTACACATTATTTCTTAAACCAAGCTTCAAGACCCCTAGCCTGAGTTTTGAGGAAGTCCCTATACGCTTTCCTTAACCTCTCCACCGCGCCGCTAACCCTGCTTTCTGAGAAGTCGTGTTCTTCTACTAGGATCTTATTTATTAACTCGGGGTTGGGCTCATCCCACTTGATCGTGTACGCGTCCGTTACCGGCGGCTTCAAGAATATCTTCCTAATTTCCTCGTAGTTGAAGTCTATCTTGACGTTAGGGAGTGCCTTAATAGCTTTTTCGAAGCTTCCGTGCGTTTTTATTAGTTTAAGCGCGGTTTTAGGTCCCACGCCCTTCACCCCCTCAGGGTTGAAGTCTGTCCCGAGGAATATGGCTATATCTATTAGCTGCTCCCTCGTTATCCCTAATTGCTTGAGGAGTGTGTCTAACTCTATTAATTCTGGTTTTATCTCGACATACACTTCCTTACCCGGTAATTTACGCTTACCGCTGATAGTCACGTTTCTTAATAGTCTGGGGGTGTTGAATAGGAGTGAGTCGTAGTCTTGAGAGATTGAGGCCCACGCATCGCCTTTCCTAGCCATGTAAGCTGCCTGAGCCTCGCCTTCTGAAGGTGCGTTGACGTACGGTATCCCCATAGCCGACAGCAACTTCTTAGAGTCTTCAACCATTTCCGAGGTCAGCCTCCCGGTGGCTTGCGCGTATTTACGTGCTTCCTCGATCAAGCCCTCGGCTATTGCTTCCTCATACTTCTTAGCGAACTCCTCCCTTACCGCAAGTCTCTCCGCGATTTCCTTCGCTTTAAGTTCTGGTGGTTTGCCGTCGAAGACGTACACTGGTTTAAGCCCGGACTCCACGAGGTTTATCGTTCTGTAGAAGAGTCCGCTTAAGTGGCTCGTCACGCGTCCTTTAGAATCCATTAAGGGGGTTCCGTCAGGCTGTCTTATCGCTGCCAAGAACTGGTAGAGAGCGTTGTACGCGTCAATGACGACGACCTTCCCCCTCAGCTCCCTCAAGTCGTTGATGGTCCTCACTGCCGCGGTTTCCTCAACTAACTCTCTCAAGTTGACGCCCACGGCACGGACCCACCTGAATTAACTATTCAGAGTTATTATTTTTGGTTTCGACACCTATGCACAACAATTTATAATTAGAGGCCATAACAGATTATTAGGTGAGGTGAATACGAGCGTAGGCGGCTCTGACGAGTTCGTGTCTTACCTTGTTAACATAGCTCGTAAGTGGTCTAGAGTGTGGGAGGAGAGGGGGGTTTATGAGGCGAACCCTAGGGAGGGTGTGCCAAAATACTTCTTGACTGCGGCGTTCATGTACCCTAACGGGCCGGCGCACGTAGGCCACGCGAGAACGTATTTAATCCCTGACGTGCTAGCCAGGTTTCTGAGGGGTTTAGGGTATAACGTGTTATTCCCTATGGCCTTTCACTACACCGGGACACCGATACTCGCTCTCGCCGAGGGCTTGGCTACCGGGGATTCACAGTACGTGAGTAGTGTGGCTGAGGTATTCCAGGTCGATGCCGCGGAGCTCTCTAAGCTTAAGGATCCCGTGTCCGTGGCCAGGTTCTTCCACGAAATATCTAAGAACGCGATGAGGTTGTACGGGCTGTCTATTGATTGGAGGAGGGAGTTCACGACCATAGACCCTGAGTTTAAGGCATTCATTAGGTGGCAGTTCAAGAAGCTCCTAGACTTGGGTTACTTGACTAGGGGGTCCCACCCGGTGGGTTGGTGCCCCAGACATAACATGCCGGTAGGCATGCACGACACTAAGGGTGACGTGGAGCCTGAGATAGAGGAGGTCTACCTGATAAAGTTCGTTGGTCTTGACGGGCTGGGTTACGTCGTAGCTACTTTAAGACCTGAGACCGTGTTAGGCGTGACTAACATATGGGTCAACCCAAGCATTAAGTACTGTGTTGCTAGGGTCGAGACTAGCCGGGGTGTCGATACTTGGGTACTCTCCTGCGAGGCCGCTAAGAAACTGAGTTTTCAGAGGAACGTGGAGGTGTTACGTGAGGTAAGTGGTGAGGATTTGATAGGTAGGGAGGTCGTGAACCCGGTTACCGGGCGCGTGGTTCGAGTCATTGAGGCCTCCTTCGTCGACCCCAGATTCGGGACGGGCGTGGTGATGAGCGTTCCCGCCCACGCACCCTACGATTACGTGGCTTTACGTGATTACGTCCTCAGTAAGAGGGGTGGTTCTTGGGAGGGTCTGGAGCCAATACCTCTCATCAAGGTTGAGGGGTACGGTGATGTTCCTGCCAGAGACGTCGTCGAGAAGCTGGGTATTAGGTCGCAAGACGAGCACACGCTACTTGATAGCGCTACGAAAGAGGTTTACAGGGTGGAGCTGGAGTCAGGTGTTATGCGTTCAGACGTGGCTAGCCTGGTTGTGAAGGAGGTGGTTGAAGGGGCTCGAAGCTTTGTAGAGGGGGAGATCTCCGGCGTCCCCGTTAAGGAAGCACGTGAGAAGATCAAGAATTTCTTGAGGAGTAGGGGGTTCGGAGACTCTATCTACGAGATAATGAACGCGCCAGTATACTGTAGGTGTGGTACGGAGATAGTGGTCAAGATAGTTAAGGATCAGTGGTTCATTAATTACGGAAACCCTGAATGGAAGAAGTTAGCGCTTAAAGCTCTATCTAGGATGAGGTTAGTGCCTGAGGAAGCGAGGACTCAGTTCGTGCACACCATTAACTGGTTGAGGGAGAAAGCGTGTACTAGGAGTAGGGGTCTGGGGACTGAGTTGCCGTGGGCTCCGGGGTGGATTATCGAGTCTTTAAGCGATTCCACTATCTACATGGCTTTCTACACGGTCATCCATAAAATAAGGGAGTATAAGATACCGCCCGAGAAACTGACTCACGAGTTCTGGGATTACGTCATGCTCGGTCTCGGGGATCCGAGTAAGGTCGGTGTTGATCAGGGGATTTTAGAGGAGCTGAGGAAGGAATTCCTTTACTGGTACCCCCTCGACTCCAGACATAGTGGTAAAGACTTAATACCTAATCACTTAACGTTCTTCATATTCAATCACGTAGCTATATTCCCGGAGAGCTTGTGGCCTAAGCAGATAGTCGCTAATGGTTGGGTGCTCGTGCAGGGGGAGAAGATGGCTAAGTCTAAGGGTAACATACTCCCCCTGCACTGGCTAGTCTCTACTTACTCGCCTGACGTGGTCAGGCTTGCTATAGCGTCCGGTGCCGAGGTCGAGAGCGACCTGAATCTCGACGTAGACGTGCTTGATTCTACTAGAGCTAAACTTAAGGCTATACACGACCTAGTCACGTCAATCTTCAGAGAAAGTGACTTAAGTCAGGTCGTGGACCTCCCTGAGAGATGGCTTCTCTCCAGATTCGCTAGGAACGTGTTAAGCGCTTACGACGACTTATCTGGGGTGAGGGTTAGGGCTGCTTGCCTGAAGATATTCTATAACGTCCATCAAGACATCCTCAAGTATCTGGAGATGGTTGAGAAACCCTCGAAGGTCTTAAGGGATCTAGTGATTATGTGGCTTAAGGTGATGCACCCGGTAACCCCGTTTATTACTGAGGAGTTATGGCATGAGATAGGGATGAGCGGGTTACTAGCTACTGAGGAGCTGCCTTCGAGGGATGAGCTAAGGAAAATGATTGACGAGTCTGTGGAGCTGAGCTACCTGTTCTTGGAGAGATTCGTTGATGACTTAAGGAACTTGACTAAGGTGGTGAGAGGTAATGAAGCAGTGGTATACGTTTCCCCGGAGGCGGACTACAAGCACTTAGTTGAGAGTATCCGGATACTGCGTGAGGGCGGTAGGATGAGTGACGTGATAAGGTATCTCGTAGCCAGCGGGTTCGCGGATCGGAAGCAAGCGCCTAAGATAGCTAAGACATTGATAGACTTGATCATGTCGCTACCTCCAGAGTTGCTGGAAGCTATAGTTAAGGTAGGTTCGGTGAACGAGTATGAGATACTCCTCAGGTTCAGGAAATTCGTGGAGGAGGAGACGGGAATCAAGATTAAGGAAGTCTACAGGTCGAGTGACGAGAGCGCGCCTGACTACGGCGGTAAGAAGAGGGCCGCACTACCTTTCAGGCCTAGCATAATGCTTATGAGTTCCTCGTGAGACCCCTCAAAGATCTGCTTGGTGGCACGATCAGAATGAAGAATCTTTTAGGTAATTTGAAAGCGCCGTTGATCTTGGTGCTTTATGGTTTCTTCCTCATACTGATACAGATAGTCATGATAAGATTCCTGGTCTTCCTTAGCGAGGAATTAAGTCGTTCGATACTGATTCAGGTAGTGGCGGTTGCCTTGTACCTCTGTTTTAACGCCGCGCTACTGTATTCTTGGTACGTGCTAACCATGTACGTTAGGAATAAGTTTTCTCCTTCTCAACCGTGAGACACCCGGATTCATTACCGGGGAATCATTAGTTTGGAGCTCAGAGCTGCAATGGGTCTTCATCTCTTCAGTCCGCCCGTCGTCGACCTCACAGCTCCAACTATATTCTCTTAAGGAACTTTTAAAGTGTTGCCGTGGAAGTGGATTAATCAGACAAATGCCTTCTCATCAATTTTCAGTGCCGGAGGCAGACATCATCTTATCCGCTTCTCAAATATTATGTCTTAACTTGAAGTAATAAATGCCGCTCGCGTGAGTTAAGCAAGCTACGGTAAGTTGAGTTGGTGCCGGCTTCCCCGCTGGAGATACTTGAAGTTACCTGTAGTGAGATCGAACCTCGGCGCGGGCTCATTAGCTACACCCACACCCCGCGAATCATCACAGAACGAATCATTCAAGAACCTATAGCATTGCTAACAGCAGATATTTAAACTTACCGTTGATTCTGCAATAACATGGTTGTAATATCATAGCGTGGGTTTCTCATCACGTGTTTCAGCGCTTATAGACCTAAATCATCAATGGTCTTACGTTATCAGACCTAATAAGTGTTTCAAGGTATTAAGTTGAATATCGGGGATTTAATTATTTCCGCTACTTTCTTCTCATCCATCAAGACTATGGTTAGTGCTGCTACGTATTTCAGGCTGTATACGTCTGCCACGTACCTGAAGTACTCAGCTATTTCCTTGTTGAGTACTGCGTGTACTGAGATCACGTAATCCCCTCTCTGGAGTAGTGCCGGCGGTTTGCTCTTGGCTTCAAGCCCTATTATCTCGTCCTCGCTTGTCGGCGTTGCTAGGGGGATGTTTAGCGACGTCGATAATTGTGAGGCTATGTTTAGTGAGTAGTCAGGTAGGGTCACGAATCTGTCTGCGATGAAACCCGGTAGCTTCTCGAGTAGTCTGTACTTGAAGTACGTGGTGACGTATTTTATGAAGTACGGGTCTGTGCAGGCTTTCCTTAAATCCCAGCCTACCCTATTCATGAACCTGCTCACGTATTTCTTAACGAACTCCTCGCTTAGGAAGTTCTTGAGTAGTCGTTCAGCCATCGGGTAGGCCGGGACCGTTATGCCGTGATAGTACTTGCTTAAAGTCGCTTCACTGATGCCTAAAGCGTGAGAAAGCTCAACGTTCTTGTAGACCTTCCTGACCGAGGAGAGGACAGTCACCGAGTCAACCCTAACGACCAGCTCGCGAATCTTCTTGCTCGCGTACCACCTCAACCTAATCACTAATAGGATGTGATGTCGTGGGTTTTATTTTTAGTTATTTCAGAGCCCTCTCAGGGTTTTGTGGCGGGCCCGCCGGGATTTGAACCCGGGACCTACGGGTTAAAAGCCCGCCGCTCTACCTGGCTGAGCTACGGGCCCAACCCACTCATTTATATTTATTAACTCCTTTAAAACTTTATTGATTTGGTCGAGAGGTTTAAAGCTTAAAATGTGTGTTCTAGTTTTCTTGTTTAGCGGAGGAAACTGGTGGGGAAGTAGATGAGTGAGAAACTTAAGTTTAAAATACTTGAGCACGAGCTGGTTCCTGAGCACGAGGTCTTGAAACCTGAGGAAGCTATTGAGGTCTTGAGGTCTCTCGGGGTTAGGCCTGAGCAACTGCCTTATATTAGGGCTTCAGACCCGGTTGCTAGAGCTATAGGGGCTAAGCCCGGCGACATAGTTAAGATAACGCGTAAGTCCCCTACCGCCGGTAAGATAGTTGTTTACAGGTTCGTTATAGCTGGGTGATTGTGTTGGAGGATCCGGTCAAGTTAGATAAGGAGGTTCGTTGGTTACTCGTGGAGTCTTTTCTGAAGGAGAAGGGTCTCGTGAAGCAGCATCTTGATTCCTACAACACCTTCGTGACTTCAGGGATTAAGAAGATAGTTAAGGAGTTAGGTAGGGTTGAGATAGCTCACCAGAAGATATACCTGGAGGTTATTGACGTCAAGATCGGTAAGCCGGAGCTTAGGGAGATTGAGGGCGCTGTCTTAAGAGGTTTGGAGAACCTTAACCCGACGATCGCCAGGATCCGTAACTTGACGTACAGCGCGCCAATGTATCTCACGATAGCTATACACGAGGACGGCTTCGAACATGTTGAGGATAACGTCCCGTTAGGGTTTATGCCGGTGATGATTAGGTCGGTGCTAGACCCTACGAGCAGGCTCAGTAAGGAGGAACTCATTAAGTATGAGGAGGACTGGAGAGATCCCGGGGGTTACTTCATAATAAACGGGTCTGAGAGGGTTATAGTGGGTCAGGAAGACTTAGCACCTAACAGGGTGTTAGTTGATTACGGTAGGGAGGCTTCCTCAATAACTCACACAGCTAAAGTAATCTCGGCTTCCACCGGGTACAGAGTCCCGATAATACTTGATCGCTTGAAGGACGGGACGCTCACCATTAACTTCCCCTCAATACCTCAGAAAGTCCCCTTCGTAATCATGATGAGGGCGTTGGGCCTGGAAACGGATATGGAGATAGCTCTAGCTGTTTCCCCAGACCCTGAAATACAGAAGGAGCTGATCCCCTCTCTTTACGCTGCTAGGGAGATCAGAACTCAGGTTGAGGCACTGGATTACCTGGCTTCGAGAGTCACTATAGGGATCACCGATCCTGAAGCTAGGCGTAACAGGGTTCTCCAGATACTCGACATGTACTTCATGCCTCACCTAGGTAACACCCCGAATACCAGGATCCTTAAAGCCCTCTACCTGGGTCAGATGGCGTGTAAGTTGATAGAGTTGGTTCTGGGTAGGAGGAAACCGGACGATAAGGACCACTACGCTAACAGGAGGTTGAGGTTAGCCGGTGACTTAATGGCTCAGCTCTTCAGGGTTGCTTTCAAGGCCTACATGAAGGACTTAAGGTATCAGGTAGGGAGGTATAGGCTTACTAAGGGGAGGAAGCTCTCTCTGAGAGCTCTGGCCAGACCCGACATAGTTACTGAGAGACTCAACTACGCTTTAGCTACGGGTAATTGGGTAGGTAATAGGACGGGGGTTAGCCAGATACTTGACAGGACTAACTGGATTTCCATGTTGAGTCACTTGAGGAGGACTGTAGCCCCGTTGAGTAGGGGTCAGCCGCATTTCGAGGCCAGAGACCTACACCCAACTCAGTGGGGGAGGATATGCCCCTTCGAAACCCCTGAAGGACCTAACTGTGGTTTAGTTAAGAACCTAGCTCTCTCAGCTTATATTACTGCGGGGGTGGAAGAGTCTTCCGTCATACCGCACGTACTCGAACTCGGCGTGGTGAGCTTGCTTGAGGTTTACGAGAGGCTTAAGAAAGGTGATGAGGAACTTCTGGAGAAGGTGACTACCTACGCTAAGGTCTTTCTAAACGGTACTTTAATAGGGTATTACCCCAAGGAGGACGCTTCCGAGTTAGTGAATAGTTTGAGGAGGTTGAGGAGGTCCGGGAAGCTGCATCACGAGGTAAACGTCTCTTACATGAGGACTGAGTACGTCAACGAGGTACACATAAATTGCGATAGTGGCAGGGTTAGGAGGCCCTTACTAGTCCTGGAGAAGGGTAGGGTTAGGATAAGTGGTGATGTTGTGGAGAAGCTTAAATCCGGTAGTATCACGTTCAGCGACTTAGTTAGTATGGGCATTGTTGAGTACCTGGACGCTGAGGAGGAAGACAACGCGTTGATAGCTCTAGACCCTGAGGAAGCGACCCCGAACCACACACACTTAGAGCTCTACCCGCCGTCGATCCTAGGCGTTGCAGCTGTTTTAATTCCTTACGCTAACCACAACCAATCACCTCGTAACGCGTATGAGGCGGCTATGGCTAAGCAAGCGGTTGGTTTGAACGCCGCTAACTTCCACTTAAGGTTTGATAGCAGGGCTCACTTCCTGCACTACCCGCAGAAACCTGTCGTGCAGACCAGGTTCTTGGAATTAATAGGGTTTAACTCAAGGCCTGCCGGGCAGAACTTCATAGTTGCGGTTCTCTCGTTCACGGGCTATAACATGGAGGACGCCGTCATAATGAATAAGTCCTCCGTTGAGAGAGGGCTTGCTAGGTCGACCTTCTTCAGGGACTACAGTACTGAGGAGTTGAGGTATCCTGGCGGTCAGAGGGATATCATAGGGATCCCGGACGTCAAGGTGAAGGGCTATAGGGGTAAGGAGAACTACGAGTTCCTGGATGAGGACGGCATAGTGCCTCCGGAGGTCGACGTAGTCTCGGGTAAGGTCCTCATAGGCAAGACATCGCCCCCGAGGTTCTTGGAGGAGTATAAGGAGTTCGGCTTGGTTGGTGAGGCTAGGAGGGATTCCTCAGTTAGTTTGAGGCACGGTGATAAGGGTATCGTGGACACCGTGGTGGTGACCGTTGACGGCGAGGGTAATAAGTTCATAAGGGTTAAGGTGAGGGATTTAAGGATTCCTGAGATAGGCGATAAGTTCGCGTCCAGGCACGGGCAGAAAGGTGTGATAGGTTTGTTAGTTCCTCAGTACGACATGCCGTACACGTTTGAGGGCGTGACTCCTGACTTGATAATTAACCCGCACGCGCTGCCTTCTAGGATGACGGTGGGTCAGTTGATAGAGTCTATAGCTGGTAAGGTAGGCTCTCTCAGGGGTAGGACTGTTGACGGCACGCCATTCTTCGGCGAGAAACCTGAGGATTTGAGGAGAGAGCTCTTGCTGTTCGGTTACCCGCACGACGGTACCGAGCCTATGTACGACGGCAGGACGGGCGAGCTGATATCGACCCCCGTATTCATAGGTGTCGTATATTATCAGAGGCTACACCACATGGTGGCGGATAAGCTGCACTCGAGGTCTAGGGGTCCTGTGCAGTTGCTGACTAGACAGCCTACCGAGGGCAGGGCTAGGGAGGGAGGCTTACGTTTCGGCGAGATGGAGAGGGACGCGATAATAGGTCACGGCGCTACGATACTGCTTAAGGAGAGGCTCCTGGATAGCTCGGATAAGTACACGATATACGTGTGCGAGAAGTGCGGGCTTCTAGGGTGGTTTGACAGGAATAAGGGTAAGTACGTGTGCCCCGTGCACGGTGAGGAAGGCAGCATAGTCTCCGTCGAGGTTTCCTACGCGTTTAAGCTACTGCTGCAGGAGATGATGAGTATGCTCATATACCCCAAGATAATACTTAAGGAGAAGTTCTCGGGTGAGTGATCATGGTCGCTGAGAAGGAGATAAAGAGTATTAAGTTCGGCATACTGTCGCCGGACATGATAAGGAAGATGTCGACGACCGCTATAGTGACTCCCGACGTCTACGACGAGAACGGCATGCCCGTTAAGGGAGGGGTCATGGATCCTAAGCTGGGCGTCATAGAGCCGGATCAGAGGTGTGAGACTTGCGGTAATAAGCTGGCTCTCTGCCCCGGACACTTCGGCAGCCTCGAGCTCGCTAGGCCTGTCATACACATAGGGTTCGTTAAGCATATTTACGAGTTGCTTAGAGCTACGTGCAGGAAGTGCGGGAAGCTTAAGATACCGGAAGACGAGATCGAGAGATACTTGAGGTTGCTGGAGAAGTTGAGGGATAGGTGGCCTCAGCTAGCTGAGTCCCTCTCGGAGTACGTGAAGAGGAAGGCTATGAAGGTTTACGAGTGCCCTCACTGTGGTGAGAGGCAGTACAGGATACGTTACGAGAAACCCACCACCTTCATCGAGGAGGGACCTCTCGGGAAGCTGACGCCCACGTTCATTAGGGACTGGCTTAGCAGGATCCCCGACAGACACTTAAGGGTTATGGGTTACGATCCTGAGACCGCGCACCCGGCGTGGGCCATAATAACTGTTTTACCCGTGCCGCCGATAGCGGTCAGGCCCTCAATACTTCTTGAGACCGGTATAAGGGCTGAGGACGACTTAACTCATAAGTTGGTTGACATAATAAGGACTAACGAGAGGCTTAAGGAAGCTATAAACGTGGGGTCCCCTGAAATAATAATAGAGGATTTGTGGGACTTACTCCAATACCATATAACGACGTACATAGATAACGAGGTTCCCGGCGTCCCGCCGGCTAAGAGGAGGTCTGGGTCTCCTTTAAGGACCTTAGCTCAGAGGCTTAAGGGTAAGGAAGGTCGTTTCAGGAATAACTTGTCGGGTAAGCGTGTTGACTTCTCTGCCAGGACCGTGATATCCCCCGACCCGTACTTAAGTATTAATGAGGTGGGGGTTCCTGTCGAGGTTGCCATGAATCTGACCGTGCCTGTCAGGGTGACTCCGTGGAACGTGGATGAGTTGAGGAGGTACGTGTTGAACGGGCCATTCAAGTATCCCGGAGCTAACTACGTCATAGAGCCTAACGGGCGTAGGCTGGATCTCAGGTATAATAAGGACTTGAAAGCCGTTGCTGAGGCTCTGAAACCCGGTTTCGTGGTTGAGCGTCACTTGATAGACGGTGATATAGTTCTCTTTAATAGGCAGCCCTCCCTCCACAGGGTGTCGATAATGGCTCACGTGGTTAAGGTGCTTCCGGGCAGGACCTTCAGGCTTCACTTAGCTGTTTGCCCGCCCTACAACGCGGACTTCGACGGGGATGAGATGAACTTACACGTCCCTCAAACCCCTGAGGCTCAGGCTGAGGCGCGCATGCTACTCCTAGTCCAGGACCACATACTCTCGCCGAGGTATGGCGGGCCTATAATAGGGGGTATTCAAGACTACATTAGTGGTGGGTACCTACTCTCGTCTAAGGCTACCTACTTAACTAAGGACAGGGTTTCAGACCTCCTCGCTAGCATAAACTACGAGGGCGAGATACCTGAGCCCGCTATACTGGCTCCGAAGCAGGCCTGGCTTGGTAAGCAGATAATCAGCTTGCTCCTCCCGGAGGACTTCAACTTCGCTAAGGAAGCTAAGATTTCTAGCGGCGCGTTTAAGTGTCAGGACGAGGAGTGTTTCTGGGATTCCTACGTCTTAGTTAAGAAGGGGAAGTTCTTGATGGGCGTGATAGATAAGAACTCTATAGGTGCTCAACAGCCTGAGTCAATGCTGCATTACCTGATCATGGAGTACGGATCTAGCTTCGGGAGGCAGTTCATGGACAGAGCTTTCAAGCTCTTCTTAAGGTTTATTGAGATGAGGGGGTTCACGATGACTTTAGACGACATACTAGTGCCTGAGCGCGCTTACGAGGAGATCAGGGAGGTTTATAAGAGGGCTTTAGAGGAGGTTAATAAGGCTCTCAAGCTTTACGAGGAGGGGAAGCTGGAGGTTACTCCAGGGCGGACACTCGAGGAATCGCTGGAGCTTAAGATCCTCGAGATATTGTCTAAGGCTAGGGATGAGGCTGGGGAGATCGCTGTTAAGTATCTTAACCCATTCAATAACGTCTTCATCATGGCTAAGACGGGCGCTAGGGGCAGTGCTCTGAACATTACTCAGATGGCCGCTATGCTTGGCCAGCAATCCGTCAGGGGTGAGAGAATACACAGGGGTTACACGAACAGGACCCTGCCCTTCTTCGAGAGAGGCGATATAGGGCCTGAAGCGAGAGGTTTTGTCGTGAACTCGTTCGTTAAGGGGCTCACGCCGATAGAGATGTTCTTCCACGCGGCCGGCGGTAGGGAGGGCTTGGTAGACACCGCTGTCAGGACTTCGCAGAGCGGCTACATGCAGCGTAGACTCATAAACTCGTTGCTAGACGTGGTCGTGGAGTATGACGGGACAGTGAGGGCTGCTTACGGGGACTTAATACAGTTTAGGTATGGTGAGGACGGGGTAGATCCTAAAAACACTTCCTTCGGTAAGGCGGTGAATGTTGACAGGATAGTTAAGAAGCACGTGGGGTGGAAGATAGGATGAAGAAGTCTAAGCAAGGGAAGACTAAGCAGGGGAAGGCGACGCGTAAGAAGGGTAAGAGTAAGGTTAAGCCGCCCACCACTAAGGCGGAGGAGATTCTGGAGAAGGTTGCGGAACCCTACCACGTCGTAAGTAGTTTGATGAGTAGGGTTGGGGTGGTTCCGGAGCTCGCTGACGAGATAAGGAAGAACCTTCTGAACCTGTACGTTTTCCAGGGCGTTACTCAGGAGGAGGCTCTCCTCAGGGAGCTGACGAGGTATAACGAGGTAGCTCTCAAGATTAAGGAGTTCTTGGAGCCTGTCAAGGATTACGTTCCTGAAGCCGTCTACAACGAGATGTTGATGACTCTCTTTAAGTATCGTGTTAAGCACGACTTAAGTGATTCCGAGTTAGCTGCTATAGTGGATGACTGTGTCAGGACCTACCTGCACTCGCTAGTTGATCCCGGGGAGCCCGTTGGTACTGTGGCCGCGCAGTCTATAGGTGAGCCGGGCACCCAGATGACTTTAAGAACGTTCCACTTCGCGGGGGTTAGGGAGCTGAACGTGACTTTAGGCCTTCCCAGACTCATCGAGTTGGTGGACGCTAAGAGGGTTCCCGAGACCCCCATGATGGAGATACACTTGAGCGAGGAGTTTAAGTATGATGAGGCTAAGGCTAGGGAGGTGGCTAGGAAGATAGAGCTGACCACATTAGAGACCGTGACTAAGTCGGCGGATATAGACCTATCCGAGATGAAGCTCTTCATAGAGTTAGATCCTGAGATGCTTTACGATAAGGGCGTCACGCCTGACGAGGTCGTTAAGGTCTTATCTAAGGGTAAGTTGCTTGCCGGGAAGGTCAGCGCCTCTGAGGAGAACCCATACCTAATCGTCGTCGAGATACCTAAGAGCTACAGCGACGTCATCAAAGCGCAGAAATTGAGGGATAGGTTATTGAAGGTTAAGATTAAGGGCTTGAAAGACATCAAGAAGGTAATACTTCAGAAGAGGAAGGATCAGGAGACTGGGAGGGAGTACTACGTCCTCATTACTTCGGGCTCTAACTTAGACGCCGTGCTGAGGGTAGGGGGTGTTGATCCTAGGAAGGTGAGGACGAACAGCATTCACGAGATAGAGGAGGTTCTAGGTATTGAGGCCGCTAGGGAGGCCTTGATAAGGGAGATCAAGAATACCTTGAATGAGCAGGGTCTAGACGTTGATTTAAGACACGTCATGTTGGTGGCTGACATGATGACTAGGTCGGGTTCCGTGAGGCCTATAGGCAGGCACGGGGTTGTCGGCGAGAAGCCCAGCATCCTGGCTAGGGCGGCTTTCGAGGTTACTGTGAAGAACTTGTTTGACGCGAGTATTAGGGGGGAGACAGACCAGATAGTCGGGGTTACTGAGAACGTCATCATAGGGCAGTTAGCGCCTATCGGGACGGCCTTAGTAGAGCTTAAAATGAATCCTACGAAAATTAAAGCATTGGTGAAGAGAGAAGAGGGGTGATGTTAGGTGTCTCAGGAAGTCGCTTTAGAAAACTCTATAAAACTCCTCTACAAGACTGGGAAGGTTGTTTTAGGTTTTAGGAAGTCTGTTAAGTTGGTTAAGTCCGGTAAGGCGGTGGGGGTGGTCTTAGCTAGTAATATCCCTAAGCACGTGGTCGAGGACTTCACGTACTACGCTAAGTTAGGCAACGTCAAGATAATTCGCTACGCAGGCAGCAGTTACGAGCTCGGGGCTCTGCTAGGTAAGCCCTTCCCGGTCTCGGCGATCGCTATTATAGACCCTGGCGACTCAAATATTTTAGAGGTAGGTGAACAGTAGGTTGCCCGTGAAGTTAACGGGTGACGAGCTGAAGTACATAGCTCTTTTAGGGGATATCACGGGCGTTACCGCTAGGGATTGCGTAATCGACGACGAAACCAACACCATCATATTCATAGTGCCTCCGGGGACCGCGGGCCTCGTGGTAGGGTTTAAGGGCAGGAACGTGAAGCAGCTTGCTAAGATGCTTGGGAGGCGTGTGGAGATCGTGGAGTGGGCTGACACGCTTGAGGACTTCGTTAAGAATTTATTCTTGCCGGCTAGGGTGATTGGCGTTAGGCTTAACAAGCTTAAGGATGGTAAGAAGGTTTTGCTGATTAAGGTCTCGCCGGAGGATAAGGGTATAGCGATAGGGAAGAACGGCAAGAACGTTAATAAGGCTAGGAAGATTCTTAAGAGATACTACGACATCGACTCAATCACGGTGTCTTAGGAGTCTCTCTCAGCTTATTGAATGCTTATAAGTGGTTTTCAGATTATCTAAATCAGGTGGTGAGTGGGTGCCGGGTAGTAAAGCGCCTAAAGGTCTCTACGCTGCTAGGAAGTTGAGGTTGAAGAGACTTAAGTTTCGTTGGAGTCAGAGGGAGTTTAGGATAAGGATTCTTAAGCTGAAGGAGAAGCACGATCCCTTGGAGGGGGCTCCCATGGCTAGGGGGATAGTCTTAGAGAAGGTCGGTATTGAGTCACGCCAACCTAACTCAGCTTTAAGGAAGTGTGTTAGGGTTCAGCTAGTTAAGAACGGTAAGGTGGTCACGGCGTTCGTCCCTCAAGACGGTGGGATTACGTTCATAGACGAACACGATGAGGTGATAATAGCCGGCATAGGCGGTACCCTAGGTAGGTCTATGGGTGACTTACCCGGGGTTAGGTATAAGGTGATAATGGTTAACGGGGTTTCCTTAGACGCTCTACTTAAAGGGAAGAAGCAGAAGCCTCTTAGGTAGGATCTCCACTCACTCTTCTTCTAGGAAGTCGTCATCGCTTAACGGGTTTAGCGCCTTAGATATTTCTAGGACTTCCTTAGTTACGTAGATGGGTTTATCGAATATGAGGGAGACGAATATCGCGTGACTCGGTATCATCCTCTTCTTTAGCGTGACTCCGTCTATCTTCATATGTATTGAGGCGTTGTAGACCCCCCTGCTAACGTCGTATGAGTCTATGACTACCCTCTTAATAGAGTTCTTTAACTCCCTCAACTTAGGGGCTAGGAGTAGGAGGACGTCGTAGACGGACTCCCTCTCATCACTTGCTGGGTTGAGCGGTTCCTCGCCTGCCGGGTTATTCAGTTTCTCTATCGCTTTAGCTATCTCTAGCGGTATGTTGTAGAGCGTGAATACTTCGTCGTTCTCCAGGTAGCAGTGGAGAGCCGCTATCTCGATAAACTCTTCTAAGTCGCTCATCAGCACTGGCTCCACACCCACAACCCTCAGCAACCTGCCCTCACTTTCTTCCCCCACTAACTCACCACCTACTGAGCGCTAGTGTTACGAGCACACGACACGCTCCGAGCACTCTTGTTGTTAGAGATTATAAACTTTAGTTTCAAGCGTGGTCTTAGGCTGTTGCAGGGTCTTTCATCGGTTTCGGGAATTCTTGTGTGGGTTAGAGAAATCTTTATAAGTCTTTAAATATGTTTAGGTTAGGTTGAAGGAAATGGGGCTCGAAGAAGCGAGTATAATGTCTGTTGAGGTGAAGCTTTTCGGTAGGTGGGGTTTCGAGAACATAGTTGTTAGGGATCCTAGCCTGAAGAAGTACATATCTCTGAAGCCTGTTTACGTCCCGCACACTGGCGGGAGGCACGAGCATCAGAGGTTTGGTAAGGCTAACGTGCCCATCGTTGAGAGGCTGATTAATCAGTTGATGAAGCATGGGAGGAATACTGGTAAGAAGCACCTAGCCTACAACATAGTTAAGAGAGCTTTCGAGTTGATAGAGCTTAAGACTAAGGAGAACCCCCTGCAGGTTCTTGTGAGAGCTATTGAGAACGCCGGCCCTCGTGAGGAGACTACTAGGATAATGTACGGTGGTATCGTGTATCACGTCGCGGTAGATGTTTCACCGCTTAGGAGGGTGGATCTAGCTCTCAGGTTCATGACTGACGGGGCTAGGGAGTCCGCGTTCAGGTCCGCTAAGTCTATCGCCGAGTGCTTGGCTGAGGAGATCATAGCTGCCGCGAATAACGACCCTAAGAGCTACGCGATATCTAAGAAGGAGGAGATCGAGAGAATAGCTCTGAGCTCTAGGTAAAACGTATTTTTAAGTAAGTTCGTAAAATTTTATAAGGTGTGTGGTAGTATCTATGTGATGTAAGGTGGGAATGTATGAGTAGGCCGAAAAAAGAACACATGAATCTGGTGGTAATAGGTCACGTAGACCACGGCAAGAGCACGTTAGTAGGTCACATGCTACTTAAGCTAGGGGCTCTAGACCCCAAGATGGTTAAGGAGGTTGAGGAAGCGGCTAAGAAGTCCGGTAAGGAGTCTGAGAAGTACGCGTGGTTCCTTGACAGGCTGAAGGAGGAGAGGGAGAGGGGTCTCACGATAGCTCTCAGCTTCATGAAGTTCGAGACCCCTAAGTATTACTGGACTATCATCGACGCGCCGGGACACAGAGACTTCGTCAAGAACATGATTACCGGCGCTAGCCAGGCCGACGCAGCGCTGTTGGTGGTCTCCGCAAAGACAGGGGAGTATGAGGCCGGGATGAGTAGGGAAGGGCAGACTATGGAGCACATAGTTTTGGCTAGGACTATGGGTATTGATCAGGTAGTGGTAGCGATAACGAAGATGGACATAACTGAGCCGCCCTACAGCAAGGACAGGTACCTCAAGATAGTTGATGGTTTGAAGAAGTTCATGAGGGGTCTTGGTTATAAGGTGGAGACGATACCGTTCGTCCCAGTATCTGGGTGGTTAGGTGAGAACTTAGTGGATAGGTCTCCTAACATGCCTTGGTATAACGGGCCGACCTTAGTTGAGGCTCTGGACTCCGCGCAACCACCGCCTAAGCCTGTCGACAAGCCTCTCAGAATACCTGTTCAGGAAGTGTACTCGATAACTGGTGTGGGCACAGTCCCCGTCGGCAGGGTTGAGACAGGTAAGTTGAGGGTTGGCGACACCGTGGTCTTCATGCCAGCCGGCGTTTCAGGGGAGGTCAGGTCTATAGAGATGCATCACGAGAAGATGGAGGAGGCTTTGCCAGGCGATAACATAGGGTTTAACGTGAAGGGTGTTTCAAAGACGGACATAAAGAGGGGTGACGTAGCCGGGCACCCGCAGAACCCGCCGACCGTGGTTAAGGAGTTCACTGCCAGAGTCTACGTAGTTTACCACCCGACAGCTATTCACGTAGGTTACACGCCGGTAATACACGCTCACACAGCGTCTGTAGCTGCCAGGATAACCGAGATTGTAGGCAGGCTAGACCCTAAGACAGGTCAGATAGCTGAGAAGAACCCGCAGTTCGTTAAGGTCGGTGAGTCAGCCATAATGAAGTTCCAGCCTATAAAGCCTATGGTGATCGAGAGGTACAGCGACATACCGCAGCTAGGGAGATTCGCTATGAGAGACATGGGCAAGACCGTCGGCATAGGCGTGATAATAGACGTAGTGCCGGCCGAGGTAAAGAAGTAAGTTACTATTCGCAGGGTAGCTTTAATGGTCTCGAAAGCTCGCATAAGGCTTTGGAGCACTAACATAGACCACCTAAACGAAGTGACCTCCAACCTGGTTGATATAGCTAAGAAAGCTGGTGTGAGGGTTAGGGGGCCTGTCCCCCTACCGACTAAACGCTTGGTAGTGCCGTTGCTGAGGCTACCTCACGGCGAGGGGACGAAGGTCTACGAGAAGTGGGAGATGAGGATACATAAGAGGTTAGTAGACATAGACGCGGACGAGAGAGTCATGCGCCAGATAATGAGGATAAGAATACCTGACGACGTATATATCGAAGTAGAGCTAGTCAGGTAACACCCAACACACATATTAAAACAAAACGTTTTCTCTAAACGAACACAAGACAGCTTTAAAATTTCTGGTAGCTAATAATTTAATTGGCCGGGGTGCCCGAGCGGTCTAAGGGGCTGGCCTTGAGAGCCAGTGGGGGAATCCCCGCGCGGGTTCGAATCCCGCCCCCGGCGCTCCTCCTTTAAATACCCAGATAAATTTTACTGAGTTGTCTTTCAGGGTTCACGCCTCCGTGGAAGGGGTGTGAACTACTATGTGATTTACTGGGTGAAATCATGCCTACTAACCCCTGGTACAATAAGGTCAATGTCAGTGCTCTCGGGGACGATGCTAGGAGGCTTATCCTCGAGAGGGTTAAGCACAAACTCGGGTTCACTAAGACGCTTGAAGCCCTTGGAATCGCCAAGGGCTCACTCTACAACTACCTCCACGGGGTTAGGAGAGTGCCAGATAACGTAGTTTACAGGGCTCTTCAACACCTAGAGGAGAGCGAGTTCAACGAGATAGTCAAGGGCCTCGACAGACTCCGAGCCATTGGAATTATCCGTGTGGACGGATCTATTGACTACTCCCTAATACTACAGGCCATTGCACTAGCCACTCGAGACGAGTACCTCAAACAGGCTCTCTTGAAATTCACCGTGGAGAACTTCAGGGAGGATCTCAGGGAAATGCTTGGAACGAGCCTAGTCCACGTAGTCTTCAAGTGGGAGCCGGGATTCGAGGAGTTCCTCAGGGAGAGGAAGAAGCGTAAGAAATGTTGTAAATCACGAGAAGAAGTGGCTTAGAAACGTGTTCAGGCACTATGTTCAATACCTATACTACCTCAGGAGAATACCACCAGAGACATATGGGTGGTTAATGGAGGTAGTGCCCTCGCGGAGCTATAGACTAGACGTGAGGCCGTACCCGATCAACCTAGAAGACGTAGCTAAAACTCTGAAGTACTTGAAGGGTAACCACGAGCTCTACTACTTGGCCTACAGACTAATGCTCGAAGGTGAGTTGAGGCTATCGCACGCTTTATTGTTAATTAAATCATTTAGCCCCAGGGACCTAGTCGAGATCCCAGGCGTGGATTTAGAGACCGATAGACTCGTCTGCTTCGAGGAAAGAGGGTTCTGCAGGTACTACCTTGGAGTAAGGGGATACGTGAAACCCTGCGAGTGGGCATACTTCTCCCTCGAGACCCTTAAGCTACTGGAGAAGCATGCTGGGAGAAAAATCAATAGAAGCACACTAGAGGAGTACATTAAAAACCATGGTTTACTACTACCCAAGTACATGCGGAAAGCGGCATGGAGGCTAATGATAAAGGCAATGCCGAGGGAAGTAGCGAGGTTTATTCAGAGCCGCTTCGGAGAGCTAAAGATCTCCGAGGCAAGATACGAAGACCTACTAGGCGAGGCGGATTACTACTACCCATCATATCTGGGTTTATTGTTTAATCAAATCACAGAGATGCACTAGGGTTACTTGAAGCCTGCTTTTCCTCGATTAATTCCACTTTTACGGTTTATAAGTTAAGGTAGCAACAGTAAACTGCTCCACTGCAATTATAAAAACACGTAAGTCTACTAGTAGAAGCAGAACAGTATTGCTAGAGCTTAAAGACTAAGTAATACTTTCGTCCGGGTCTTTTATTTAAGAGTCTCTTGTTCTCTTGGAGGGTGTTGCCCTGGGGTGTTATTGTTGACTTGCACAAAGGCCCAGCTACTAGCCATGCTCGCAAAGTTGAAGAGGGAGATGGAGAAGTGCGAGAGCGTTGAGTGCTGTCTTGGAGTAGTAAACACCCACATACTTCTAGTCGAGGAGAAGGCAATAGAGGAGATAGCCAGAGAGCTCTACTGAGGCCCCGTAGAACCCTCGATTTTTTCAATCTCCTTGAAGGCCCTATACAAGACCTCCGCGACGGCCCGGCCCTTTTCCGTTAATTCTATCTTGTCTTCTTTTACTATTAATAGGCCTAGTTGTACTCCCTTTAACAAGTTGCTATAGACCGTTGATACTCCTAGCCCAGACCGCATCAAGTCTACTTTTCTCACGAGGCCCATGTATATCAGTATTAGTATTCTCCCAAGGCCTGTCAAGTACTCGCTTCTAACTACCCCGTGTACTTCTTCTTCTCGACTCATTTCAATCCCTATTCCAATCTAGAATTCTGCACTCTAATTCACATAGCTCCATTAGAATCCACGCTAATGGCTATCAGTGAAATTCAACCACACATAGATCGCTGTAAATAGGTCCTCGAGGAGTCAATAAACTCTTCTTCACGTGTAGTCTAGTGACGCCTGAGAACCCGAAGTCCATGTCTAGCATGCTTGAAATAATTTTGACTAATTTATCAATATTCCTACCACTCTTCACGCGTAGAATAGTAATGTGCGGCACGAATTCCTCTCTTTCAGGGGGTATACCGAGACCCCTCACAATTCTCTCAACAATCCCCGCTAATTCAACTATTTTCTCAGAGCCCTCTGCAACCCCAGCCCAAACCACTCTAGGCCTTGAAAGACTTGGAAAAACGCCAATGCCTTTAACATGCATTTGAAACCTCTGATACTTTAAACCAGATATACTACTACACAGCGCGCTAGTAACGCGTGCAGGGACTTCACCAATAAACCTCAGTGTTAAGTGGATATTCTCGTCTTCAACAGGCTTAACATCGGCACCACTCTCAACCAACTTATCCCTC